>Ga0265297_10002111_pt1 | contig 42315 bp, 34 predicted proteins | sample Munlanlwell13791_FD_192502 | JGI IMG/M metagenome (GOLD analysis project Ga0265297, IMG submission 192502) | Leachate microbial communities from a municipal landfill in Southern Ontario, Canada - Leachate well 137-91 | ecosystem: Engineered > Solid waste > Landfill > Unclassified | place... | reverse complement strand
GATTTTTGGAATAAAACCATTTGGCTAAAGAAGTACCGGCTTTTTCAGAAAATTTTTGAACTGTTAGGGCTAAGTTTTTGTGAGTGTCAGAAATTTCTTCGTATCTATCTCTTTTGGGACCATATTTTTGACGAATAGATTGTTCCCAATCTGGAAGTAAAGTGTATCCATCTGAAGTTATTTTCCAATAATTATTGTCTTTAATTTTTCTTTTGCCATAAGCTGAAAGTCCCATAGTTTTTCCTTCGTGGCTATGCATTTTAAAACCTAAAAGATCGGTAACAGTACCGTACACCCAGCCTAAACTTTGATTACTACTGATGGTTTTTATTTTTTCCATTTTTTGATTATTACCTATCCAGACTGATCCAGAATCATTTTCGCCTTGGCCATCGAGAGTGATAACGTTTGAAGAATCAAAACCGGAACAATGATAAGCACTAGCAGCGTGAGCTAAATGATGAGGGAGAAAATATACTTTTAGTTTGTTTGGACCTTCGAGTCGAAAATTTTTTTCTTTTAACCAATCGAAGAGTCGAATTAACCCAACATAGTATTCGGAAAAAGAACCAAGTTCTCTTATTCCCCTTTTGAGATTGGCGAATTTTAAATTTTCAGCAAAGGAACGGAGATAATAATCGATTGGATGGCGAAAACCAAAACCGATAGCGTCTATTTCATTTGGTTTAATATTGCCTTGTTTAAGGCAATATTCTATTGATTTAATGGGAATTATTCGGGGAGAGTGTTTGAGACCATTAAATCTTTCTTCTTCGACAGCGGCAATTAATTTTCCGTCTACAACCAAAGCTGCTCCAGGGTTCCATGATATTGGTGCTGTTAAACCTAAAATTTTCATGATGTAGTTATTATACTTAATTAATTTAAAATATTTTCTAACTTGTTTTTGTTATTTAAAATCCATTTATAAATTTCTTCAAATGTCTGTTCTTTAGTTTTTTGACATTGCCAGTTTGAAACCTTTTGAAATTTGGAAGTGTCAGAAATATAAATACGAATATCGTCTGGTCGGTTTTTAGCGGATGAAGAAATTTTAATTTTGTTTTTTGTAACTTTTTGGCAAAGTTGGGTCATTTCTAATAAAGAAAGACTGTTTTGATTACCACCGCCAATATTAAAAATGCTTTTGTTATATTTATTAAAATTATTGATTTGAATATTGATGACGTTGAAAAGATCGTCAATATCAATAAAATCTCGAACTTGTTTGCCATTGCCACCAAAACCAATATATGACAAAGGTTTGTTTTTCCAAATGTGTCGGGCAAGCCAAAGAACAATTACCCCTTGATCAATTTTTCCCATTTGCCACGGCCCTGTAATAATGCTGCAACGATTAATGATGGCTTTAATATTAAAGTTGTGGACGTATTCTTGAATTAAAAATTCGGAACATAACTTAGTAGTGCCATATAGGGATCGAAACTTTCCTAAATTGAAATTTTCGGATATTCCTTTGGGAGAAACCCCTTCTAAAATTTGATTGTCGGTAATTTCAAATCGAGTTTTGGTTTCTTGGTATTTTATTTGATTTAATTCTTTAATCGGATAAACGCGACTGGTGGATAAAAATATAAAACTTGAGTGATTTCTTTTGGCAAGTTCAAGACAGTTGATAGTACCGATTAAATTAGTATTGATGGAATATTGGGAAGAATCTATGTTAGCAAGAACTGAAGGTTCGGCGGAACATTCTATTATCAAATCAAATTTTTGATCGAAGTTTAGATCTTCGCGATTTCTAACATCACCATGAATAAAATTCATACCAAATTCACTAATACGAGATAAATTTAACTCTGATCCTCGTCGTTTGAGATTGTCCAAAACAGTAATATTGATATTAGGATAATTTTCTTTTAATTTAATGGCTATATTTGATCCGACGAAACCAGCTCCACCAGTGATTAAAATGTTTTTATATTTCATATTAAATGTGAATTTGTTGACATAGTTCTTGTAATATATCGTCTATATTGTAAGAAAAATTCCATTTGGGATATTGTTTTTTGAATTTAGAAACATCAGAAATATACCAGATATGATCGCCAATTCGATTGGTATCAATATATTTGTATTTGGTTTTTTTGTTTAAAATCTTTTCAATTTTTTCAATTGCTTCCAACATGGATATGTTTGAATTTCTAGAACCTCCGGCATTGTATACTTCACCTTGTTTTGGATGTTGATGATAATTCCAAAACATATTTACTAGGTCATTACAATGAATATTGTCTCGGACTTGTTTGCCTTTGTAACCAAAAATAGTATATTCAGTTCCGGTTTTTATACATTTAACTAAATAGGCTAAAAACCCATGCAATTGAGTACTGCTATGATTTGGTCCTGTCAGACAGCCGCCGCGAAAAACGCCAGTATTTAGGCCAAAATATTTTCCATATTCTTGAACCATCAAATCAGCTGAAGATTTGGAAACTCCAAAGATACTGTGTTTAGTGTTGTCGATACTCATATTTTCGTCGATGCCATTTTTGAAATATGGGTGTTTTTGATCAATTTCATATCTTTTTTCTAATTCAACTAGGGGAAGTTTGTTGGGATTGTCGCCATAAACTTTGTTGGTAGAAGTGAAAATAAAGGTAGCATTTGGAGAATATTTTCGATAATTTTCAAGCATGACAAGAGTTCCAAGAGCGTTAATAGTAAAATCAGTAATTGGTTCTTTTATGGCCCAGTCGTGAGATGGTTGAGCGGCGGTGTGGATAATAATGTCAAATTTATTTTTTTTAAAAATTTTTTCAATATCTTCGTTGTTTCTAATATCTTTGTTGTAAAAAGTGTATTGTTTATGATATTTTTGGGAAAGCATTTCGTTGTTCCATTTGGTACTTCCTTCTGGACCAAAGAAATATTCACGCATGTTGTTGTCAATACCAAAAATTTGATAATCTTTTTGGGCAAAAAACTTAACCGATTCAGAACCAATTAATCCAGCAGACCCGGTTATTAATGCTTTTTTTGACATATTTAATTATTGTTTCCAACTGACACGATCAATACCTTTTAAACTGCCTAATTTGTATTTTAGATAGACCATTGAGTATACAATTAGAGTGATCCAACAAGCAATTGGGTGGAAAAACCAAGCAAAATCAATCTTTTTTGAAAATCCACGGAAGACATCGATAAAAATTGGGATTATAAGAATAGTATAAAAAATAAATTTTAATAAGCCTAAATGGTTGGTTTGAGTCCAGTTGTATTGACGAAGATTTTGGAAATAAAAATAGTCGCTTAATCGACGATTTTGTTTACGGATAAATTTTTTGATTGAAGATTCACAAAATGAATGAATTATACTGATTTTGACTTTGGCAAAAAATAAAGGTGTTTGGGTAAGGTTAAGGACTTGAGAAACAATATCAATATCGAAAAGATAATCTGATGATAAATTATTCTTAAGAAAATTTGATCTAAAAATAGTTCCATTGGCACCAATAGTGGGAATAGTAGAGTTTGGTTTTAATTTTATTTTTATATATTTATGTTGATCGATTTGATCTATTTTTAGACTAGTCCATCGATTATTGATAAAATTTTTTCTGTCAGAAACTCCAACTATGAAGGCATATGGGTCGTTGGCTCCAATGAGAGCAGAATAACGTTCGATGAAACCGCTGTTTTTACGATAGGTAAAACTGATTGGTTCTGAACCAATAATTTGTTTATCAGTAAATGGTGAAAGCATTTGTTTAAGCCAATTTTCGGAAGGAAGAGTATTGTCGGAATCTATGAGACAAATATATTCACCTTGGGCATGTTTAACTCCAATAGCTTTCCCGGCTTCAGCGGTTTTTAGTGGGTTTTGGTATATTTTTGAGTGATATTTTTTAGCAATAGAAAGAGTTTGGTCGATAGATCCGCCATCAATAATTAAAATTTCATAATTTTTGAAATTTTGTTTTTTTATAGATTTGAGACATGATTCTAAAACTTTTTGAGAATTAAGAGTGGGAATAACAAAAGAAACTTTGATCATGAAAAATCCTTTAATTTTTTAATAAATTTAAAGGCGTAATTAAGAAGATGTTTGAAATCGTCGAGTGATTTGATTGAGGTAATTTTTTTTAAAATAAATTTTGGAGTAAGAATCCCTTTAAATAAATTTTGAATTAACTCAATTTGTTTTTGAGGTGAAATAGGAGATTTTATGATTGGTTGACGCATGTCGTAATTGTTCCAATCATCGGTTAAAAGTAGATTATTTTTTTGACAGTAATTGAAAAGTGGAGTTCCTGGATAAGGAATTAATATGGTGGCTTGAAGACTGTCGGCCAGGTTTTCTTTGAATATGTATCTAGCTAACGATAAAGTTTTTTGAGCATCTTTAAGTGATTCATTGGGATAGCCAATCATGACGGTAACGTGTGGTTCAAGTTTGGCTTTTTTGGCCATTTTTAGGGTTTTTAGAGCATCGGAAGTTTTTTCATTTTTGTTAATGAATTTTAGAGTTTTTTGATTGGCTGACTCTAGTCCGTAAAGAATAAATCTGAAACCAGCTTTTTTCATTAAAAAATATTCTGTTTGACTTAAAGCACCAAAACGCATATTACAGCCGAGAATAACTTTTTTATTTAATCTCCTTTTAATTAGTTGTTGGCATAATTCTTTTAGCCATGACCCAGTAGGTAAAGTGCCTGAGTCATCAAAAATTTCCTTTACACCAAAATTATTGACTAAATTTTCAATTTCAGAAATGGTATGGTTGACGGAAAATTGTTGAAAACATTTACCAGGGAAAAGAGTAGTCCATGAACAAAAAGTACATCTCCCCCACCAGCAATCACGGCCGGACATAATGTAACTCCCTGGTTTATATTTGTAGTTGGTATTGTTGTAGGCATAAAGTTGCCATTGAGTAAGTTTTCGGTCAATAATGGGAAGGGAATCTAATTTATGGTTTTTTTGAAGTTTAAATATTTTATTTTTTGGAGCTTGGTTTTGGTTAATAAGACATATTAGTTCAGATAATAAAAAATCGTAATTGCCGCCAATTAAAATATAATCCACAGGACATGATTTTATGGATTCATAAGGTAAAGCGGTTACGTGGTCTCCCATTAAAACAACAATAGGGTGCCAATGACATTTCTGTTTGATTTGTTTGATAATTTGCCAATGTTTTTTGATAACTGGAGTTTTAGTTTCAATGGCAATTAGATCAGGATGGTTTTGTTTGAGTTTTTTGAACCAATCTTTGAAGATTAACTTTTCAGCGATGGCATCGTCCCAATAGACTTTAATCCCTTGGTTTTGTAATAAAGTGGCCGCATATGCGGGAATAATTGGATAGATTACATTCCCAGTATTTGTCCATTGAAATTGACGATTTTGAGATAAAAAAGCTGAACCTTTGGGAGATTCTAGAGGTGGGTAGGAAATGGAAATAGACTTAACCGCCAATATATTTGCCGGTTTTTTGATCGAATGCATGTGGTTTAAATTTGACTTCTTTTTTGGATAGCCCATGTAGGAATAGTATACCGTAGTAAATATGAGTAATCGGAATAGTGATAGCGGCTAGTAAGGAAGTAATTAGTCTATTTTTGTTCAAAATGAATTGAATAAAAGTAAAAATTAATATTGATAAGTATAAATATAATGGTATATCCAATAAAAATTGATGAAAATAAAATTTATTTAGTAAAAATACTAATAAATAAATAAAAAAAAGTGAAGGGATAAAATATCCTAATTTAAAACTGGTTTGGGGGAATTTTTTGACAAAAAATCCACGTTGAACAGCATAACGAGTAATTTGTTGGAGATGGGGAATTATTACTGATCGACGATGGTGATATACGACTAGAGATGGGTGATAATAAATTTTTTTGTTCAATTTTTTGGTGAGGTTGAGGCAAAGAACGGTATCTTCTCCAGGCCAATAGGAAGTATTAAATTTACCAACATTAAGGAAATCTTTTTTTTTGATGATTAAATTGACACTAGGATAGTCGTTAACAAAACGATTTGGTTGGATACTATTACGATAAATTCCAGCACCACCACTTCCCAGCCAACTAGACCAAACTAAACCAGAAGCTTTTTGAAAAATGTTGTCTTTTGGTGGAGTTAAACAAGGACCACAAATTCCGCCAAAAATTGGGTGATTTTTAATAATTTTAGAAGCATTTTTTAAAAAATTTTTACTTGGGTATGAATCATCGTCAAAGAAAACAAGATATTGACCTTTAGCTTTTTTGGCGCCTAAATTCCTTTTTTCAGAGGGATTAGCGGAACCAGAAATTTTGTCAGTAATAATCAAAACTTCAAAAGATTTGAAAGTTTGTTGTTTTAATTTCAATAAAGTTTCTTTTAAATAGAAATTTGACTGACGAACTGGGATGATTACAGAAAAAAGAGGTTTCATAATTCACCAGTGTTAACACGCATTTCTAGATCGGGATCGTAAATCCATTTTCTTTTGTTTTTGTCATCGTAATAGTGTAAAAGTTTGAGCCGATAAAAAATAGAAAGAGAATCTATAAAACAGCTATAAATAACTTTAAAACCACTGGCGTGAGTAAGACTGGTAAAATCATAAGTTAATTTTACTGGAGCTTCATAAATATTTTTAAATCCAAGATAATTGGCAACTGATAAAATTTCTAAGTCAAAAGCATAATTTTTTACTAAAAGTCTGGGTAGTACTTTAGTTAGAACTTGTCTTTTGAATATTTTTAGACCGGCTTGAGTATCGTGAATATTGATGCCTAGCAAAAATCGAGCGATAAGATGGCCTCCAAAACTAACGATTTTTCTGTCGAGGGGATAATTGACTTTTGAAGCGGGATGTTGTTTGGAACCGACTATTATGTCGGCATTGTACCATTCCATGTGTTCTAGGACCATAGAAATACCGTTGGGATCTATCTCCATCCCGGAATCAATAAAGGCGATGTAGTCTCCTTTGGTTTTGGCCATACCATATCTGACAGCGTAACCTTTGCCATGATTATTTTTGTAGCCAAAAACTTTTAGATTGGGCAATTTTATTTTTTTGGCTTTTTGATAAGACTTATCTATTTTGATGCCGTCGATGACGGCAATTATTTCATAATCGTAACGAATTTGTTGTAGGATGTTATCAATATTTTTAAGATCGGCTTCAATGGTTTTTTCTTGTTTATATATGGGAACAATAACTGAAAGAAAGTGATTAGTATTTTTCATTGGTTAGAGCCAATTTGTAGACTGCTAGAGTTTGTCGGGCAGTTGAGCTCCAGTGGAAGATTTTAGCACGAGATAGACCAAGTTGGCTATATTTTTTACGCAAACTTTGATTATTCCAAAATTTTTTTAGAACAGATGAAATATCTTTGACTAAACGAGGATTAAATTTGAGACCTGATTTATCCATAATTTCTGGAAGACAGGTGTCTTGACTGAAAGCAACTGGACAACCTGACTGCATGGCTTGTACAAGCGGTAGACCAAATCCTTCGGCAAATGAAGGTTGACAATAAATAGTAGCTAAATTATAAAAATAAGGTAAATCTTCATCTGGAACGAAACCAGTTTTGATAATGTAAGGTGATTCTTGGTTTTGGAGCCATCGAAGATCTTTTGTCCAGGGATGGTCTGGGACATTTTTTCTAGTTGCAGCTGAACCAACAATAACTAACGGATATTTTAATCTTATACAAGCTTTAACTAATTTGGGAATATTTTTATTCCAATTAATATCACCAACAAATAGGATAAATTTTTGAGGTAAATGATACTTATTTTTAATTGAATTTAATTGTTTGGAATTTTTTATTACTTTAAAAGATGAATCAGCGGCTAAATAAGTTGGAAAAATTTTAGATAGAGGATATTTGATAATTTGATTAATAATTTTTTTGGAATAATTGGAAACAGTTATTATTTGGGAAACTTTTTTTAATTTGGATTTTTGAATTAACCATTTTATCTTGCCTTTTATTCCAGCAGGAAAATGATTTTTGAACTGAAGAGGAATGAGATCATGAACAGTTACGATGACTGGAGTTGATTTTTGCAGTGATAGAGTTAGAGAAAATGGATCGAAATAAGGATAATGAATTAAATCATAATGGCTGATATCTGATTTTGAATTTTTAATCAGATCAATTTGCCAGTTTCTGTATTCTGGATTGATTTTTATTTCTTGTTTTAAAGATTTAACAAGATTGTCAGTGTAATACCCCACTCCTCGAACAGAATTGCCATCATAAATAGGTGAAACATCAATAGCTATTTTCATTTTTTATCCCAGTCTTGTGATAAATTAATATTTCTTTTGGTTTTGATTAATTCATAATATTTGGTGTAAGCAATAGCGAAACGAAGACCAGAAAAAAATGAAAAAACGAAACCAGGAAAACCATCAACATAACCGCGATGTCTAAAAAATGTTTTTAGAAACCACCAGTTGGGAAGAAATAAATAATATTTTAGAAAACTGCCAAAATTAATGGGAATATTTTTTGATTTTAATTCGTTAGCCAAAAGAGTAGTGTATCGGTTGGCTCGAAGTAGATATAAAGAGAAAGAGGTGTCGGCATAATGTTCTAGATCATTTTTGAGCCAACCTACGAGACCATTGACTTTGGCTTGTTCGTGAACATCTTTACAGGGTAAATAAGCTTGACCATTTTTATAAAATCTAATAGTAGGGTCAGGATATTGACCTCCTTTTTTGAGAAATGTTCCTAAAAAATAATTTTTACGAGGAATCCAAAAACCATTTTCTGGTATGTCTTTAGGATTTTTTTCTAAAATTGATTCAATTTCTTTTTTGAGTTGGGGGGTTACAATTTCATCAGCATCGAGCTGAAGTATCCAATCACCTTTGCAAGCAGAGATACCCATCTGTTTGTTTATATGGAACATGGGTTTGTTGGTGGTAGAAATTACTTTTACTTTTTTAAATTTTTTGGCAAGAGCGACGGTATCGTCTTGAGATTGACCATCAACAACAATAATTTCGTCGGCAATGTCTTTGACGACCTCAAGGCATCGAGTAATATTTTTGGACTCATTGTAAGTAGCTAATGTTACGGAAAGAGTTGATTTTTGAGTCATAGTTTCTGATAAATTTTAAAAGCTGGTTGACCATTTGGAAAATTAATAACTTTTTGAGGTTCAATGGGGATGATTTCATCACTAGTAACTACTAGAGAGTTATTGGGAATACTCCCCCATTCAATTTTACCAAAATGATAGTTATCATAGCCTAAGACAGTGGAAAATCCGAATTTATCGGGAGAAGTTAGTTTAATTTGGGATTGAATTTTTTGGGGTGGATATTTTGAATAAAATAAAAACAAAATGTATGGTTGGTCGTATTTGTTAGTTACATAAATGTTTTGATATTTATTTTTTTGTGGTTCAAGATATGGAACTAATTGATCAAATTCGTATTGCCAAGCGAAAGGATAACGTTTGGCATAGTGGGAAAAATAGGAATCAATATAATAAGATATAGAGTATAAATAACTAAAAATTAAAATAATCAGGAATTGTTTGTAATATTTTTTTAGTAAGGTAAATGAATAAAAAATTCCTGAACCAATAAAAATAGATAAAGGGATCACTAAAGATAAACTTCTTAAAGCGGATGGCGCTTGGAAAGTTAATGATGAAGCAATTGGAGTAATTAATAAAAATAGGAAAATAAATATTTTAGATTTTTTGGAAAAAATAGCAGTTTTAATAACAAAGATAATACCTAATATTAAGAAGGGTAATTCAATTAGATAAATTTGACCCATTTCTGGAACTTTGGAACGAGGAACTTCGTCTCCATCGATGGATAAAAAGTTTAAATTAAAATGCGAAGCATATTTTTCAGCCCAAGAAAGGAAATATAGAATCCTTTTGTTATGAATTACTCGAGTAATAAGTTGAGTATTTTGATGTTGATTTATAAGTTCATTGGAACGATTGATTGGACCCTGGTCGGCAGTAAGACCGACACCGCCAAAGCGGGTGGTTCCACCATTATGAAGAAAGGAAAATAAAACGGGGATAGCTAGAATGATGCCAAAAAATATTGGTAATAAAATATGAGGTAACTTTTTAAATAAAAAACGAAAATATAAAATAACTAAACTAAAAACTAAGAATGGGGCAATGATACGAGCAGAATGATAGCAATACAAAGAGGCAACATAGAAAAAAACAAAGAGAAAAAAGTTTAATAAAAACTTTTTTTGGATGGATTTGAAAAAGAAGTAAGTGCCAATAATTATGAAAGATAAGGCTGTTTGTGATTCCCAGGCTCCTCGACTAAAGTGAATATGCCAGGGTGAAAAAGTTAAGACTAAGGCAGTGAGGAGGGCTAAATTTCGCGACTTTGATAAAAGTAAGATTAATTTGTATAAGAAAAAGATGGTTAGTAAAGAAAGAATTAGATTTGGTAATCTAACAGCTAATGGAGTTAGTCCTAAAAATTTGACAAAGGGAATAGTGAGATAGACATAGCCACCGGGTTTGAAATCGCCAAATGATTTGAAATGAATGGGCCAAGAAGCACCATTCTCGTCTTTACCGGTCAAAATAAGTGAATAAGCATTGTAACCAAGAGCGGCTTCATCTGGATTAAGAGCAGGAGTTGAAGAAATATTAATAAACCTGATTAAAAATGCAACTAAAAGTATGGGGATGATTAGAAATTTATGGATTTTCATATGCATAGAAAGTGGAAATATTACCAATCAGACTTAATGGAATAAAATTTTTGAATTCTGGTCTTTGATCTATTCCTTGTCTATAAATTTCTTCTTGAGAAAAAATACCCAAAGTACCAGGATGATCTTTAATAAAACTATATTGAGCAGTTTCGAAGTTAATATTGTCTATTTGTTTAACTTTACCAGTATCAAGCGAACTATCGTCTAACTTTGCTTGTAATTGATACTTTTGAGGTGAATAGGATGAATAAAAAAGATAAAAAATATAAGGTTGTCCGTAATAGTCAGTTATATAGACTTTGTTGAATCTATTCTTATTTTTGATGACATAATCAGTGGCTTGTTGATAACCGTATAAAAAATCTATTGGACTTCGGATTACCATGTGTTTGAGATAAAGATCGGCGTAATAAATAAAAGAAATTAGATATGAGAGAAAAATGAGAATATAAAGCAATTTGTTTTTGTATTTTTCAGTAATAAAAAATATTCCTAAAGAAATAAAATAAACCAGAGGAATGGATAAAGACATAGCCCTAACGGATTGAACAGAATCGCGGGTGAGAGAAGCAGGAAGTGGAGATACTAAAAGCCAAAGTAGAAAAAATAAATTTAGTTTGTTTATTTTATCTCTAGTTAAAGCAAAAAATATACCTAAAATTAGGAAAATTAGACTAGGATATAGAATAACTCCAACATAAGGAGCTGATTGACGAGCATTTTGCCAATCACCTTCGAAAGCCAAAAATTGGGGCGAAAAATGATTAAAATAACGGGAGAAAAAATTTCTAATAAAGAAGATAGCTTGGTTATGAAAAATATCAAAATCGATTCGGTTGGTTTCATTAATTATGGTTTGGGTTTCGGTATATGATCTGGGATAGGAAAAAAGACTAACAACCTTGAGACGATTGGCATTGCTATTGAATAACATTCCATAGATAAGAGGAAGAGAAAGTAATCCTAGAGGAATAATAAAATTGAAGAAGACTTTTTTGAAATTTATGGATTTGTGGTTAAGTAAAAATAAGATGATTATTAAAAATAAACTAATCATTTTCCCTGCTTGATAAGTGAAAAGACTAATGCCAAAGATTAGAGCGGAAAATAATAGGTATTTTGATTTTTGAGAATTAATAAATTTGTAGAATAAAAAGCAAGCAATAATTAATTCGAAAGTTAAAATGTTGGTTTCCCAAGCTCCACGACTGAAGTGAATATTATATGGATTGAAGGCAGTTATAACGGAGGCAATGATGGCAATTTTGTGAGATTTGGGATTAATTTCCTTGATGAGAAAATATAAAAATAGAGGAATAAGCGAACCGATAAGAATAGATGGTAATCTAACAGATAGTTCATTTAGGCCAAATAATTTTACAAATGGAATGGCTAAATAAACATAAAACCCTGGTTTATAATCACCAAATGATTTAAAAATAATGGGTAATATTTGGCCGTATTCGTCTTTGCCGGTGTTTAATATTGAATAAGCGTTGTACCCGAGAGCTGCTTCGTCCCAAAGCAAAGGAGTAGTTTTGTAAAAAACTACTCGGATAAAAAAACTAATGAGAAATATTGATATTAAAAATATTTTATTTTTGTTTATCATTGGTTTTGGTAGTAATAAAAATGAAGGCTGATTTATCATTTAAAAAATTTATTTTTTTAATTATTTGTTCTTCTGATATTTTACTATTTAAAACATCCCAAGGAGAAGTGATGATGAGTCTATTTGGTTTGAGGGAATCAGTTTCCCAAGTGATTTGGTGAAAACTAAATTTTTCTATTCGTTTGGTTTGATAGAATTTTTGTGGATCTTGATGACAATAAAATAAAATGTAGAGATAAGGCAATCCAGTGTTAAGAGGTCCATCACTACCGAAAGTATCTGAAATAATAATTTCATCATATTTATCTTTATTTTCACAGGCGTATTGGGCAATTTGTTTATAACCATACTGCCAATATTCAGAAAAATGTTTTGGAGATTGGTATTTATAAATGTCAATAAAATATAAAACATTGATAGATAAAAAAACAAAATAACTAATTAAAAATATTTTTTTTATTTTTAATTTCAACACTTGTTCAAAACCACAGGCAATAATAATAGAAAAAGCTGGAATCCAAACTAAGGATCTGAGGGGATGTTGTTCATTCATAGTGAATGAGGCAGAAAGTGGGCCGAGTAAAAACCACAAAAGGGTTATTTTTTTTAATAAATTATTTTTACTTTTGACTAAGTAAAAAATTCCAAGTAAGAAGATGGGTAAATCAACTAAATATATAATTCCAACATTTGGATAACCTGGTTTGGTAAACTGCATCCCATCTAAAAATATAAATTGGAAGTTGTAGTAGTTTAAATATTTACCTAACCAATGGCGAAATGTAATATAGATATCGTTGTCAAAAATAAAGTCTTGGGTATTTAAGTATTTTCCATGGTGAAGAGCATTACTTAATGTAGTCTCTCTGAAAATTGAAGTTACAGCAGCCCTAGTTTTGATGGCAGGGGTTAAGAAAAATAATTTTATAAAAGGGATAGCAAAAACACTTAATACTAAAAGACCAATAATAATTTGTTTTTTAACTTTTTGGAAATCAATTTGTTGACGATAGAGGAATATAAGCCCAATAACAAAAATTGGAACAAAAAGTCTTTCGGAGTGATATGACCAGACAGATAAACTAAAACAAACAATAGAAGTAATTAAATGAAAAAGTTTTTTATTTTCGATCCAAGAGATGAATAGATATGTCCCTGTTACCAAAAAGAATAAAGCGGTAACGGCTTCAAAACTGGCACGAGAAAAATGTATATGCCACGGTAGAATACTTAACCAAAGACCAGCAAAATAAGCAGCTTTGGAATTTACTTTTAATTTGATTAAAAGTAAAACTAAAAAGACAATGGTGAGTGATCCTAGGAGGGCTGAGGGTAATCTGGTGGCAAATTCGGTTAAGCCAAAAATCGCAATAAAGGGAACGGTTAAATAAACATTGACTGGAGGTTTGTAGTCGCCAGCAGATTTAAAAGCTAAGGGTAAGAATTCTCCCCACTCATCTTTACCAGTTTTTAAAATTGAATAAGCGTTGTAGCCAATGGCAGTTTCGTCCATTGAGAGGCTTACAGGATATTTAGTGAGCTGCCAAAATCTAAAGATAACGGCGACAAAAAATAAAATAGGTAAAAGATATTTTTTCATGAGTGAATGATTAAATTTACCCTAAAGAAAAGAAAAATAGAATAAATAATTAAAAATGCAAGAAAAATATATTGATATTTTTTTGACCAAAAAGATAATTCATAGGCTCCGGTATAAAGATAAAATAAGGCAGTGGGAAAGAAAAAATAAAAACTATTTTGACCAGTAATATATCCTAAAAAACAAGATATTAATCCAATCAAAATAATTTTAAACTGGGATTTTTTGATGAGTCTAAAAATGCCTAAAAATGATATAGGTAGTAGAAAGATGGCTATGGGTTCAATATTAGGAGGGCAATCAATTTGTCCACTGCCTGATTGAAAATAATAGCGAGGATTTAGTCCATTTAGATAATAAATGAATTCATTGATTAAAAGCTGTGATTTGTTGTAAAAAAATCTAGCCGCAAAAGGTCGATTGTCTTTGGTGGCATCATTCCATCGGAATTCAGAAATATATTGAGTATTAGTAAAGATTGAAGATATTTTGGTTTGAATAAATTTTGGAGATTGAATGTATTTTTGAAAAATTAGATTTGGTTTGACTACAAATTGCCACCAAAAAAAAGGTGAAATTATGATCAGTAATATAAATATTTTTTTAATGGTCATGGTTTAATTTCTAAAATTTGAAAAGCTGGAGTTTGATCTAAAAAATTAATAGTTTTGATTAAATTTGTTTTATCTTGATTGTAGTTGTCGGGAGAGGTAATCAAAAGTGTTTTTTGGTTTTTGGGTATGTTTTTTGTTAGTTCTTTTATCTCCCAATCATTTAGAAATTTAAATTTGTCGAAACCATCGATCCAATACCAATTGGCATGATAGTTCCAATTTTTATTGGATGATGATTGATATTGTTTTGGATCGTAAGGCCAGTAAAAAAGTAGAAATTCATGAGCTTCGCCATATTTTTTGGTAATAATAATTTGATCATAATTGGAATAGTTATCTTTTATATATGCGACGACTTCTTTATAACCATATTGCCAGGATGAGGAATAGACTCGGGAATAAATTTGATATTTTGGCCAAAATAATATTTGTCCATAAAGCAGGACTAAAATTATATAAATAATAGAAATTTTAGGAAATTTTTTAATTAGAAAATTTAGGCCTAATATAATAGTGATGGCGACTATGGGGAGAAAAACAATACTACGAAGTATATGGGGAGCATCTCGAGTAATGCTTGAAGGAAGAGGTGATATTAAAAGCCAAAAAAGAAGAAACCCAAACTGACTTTTTTTGATATTTTTTAGCAGAAAAAAAATACCTAAGATAAAAAAGGGTAATAAAAGAGGTGAAAAAAGAAAAAAGTTGGGAAGACTGAATTGATAATTTGATCCTCCATTAAAAAATAAATATTGAGGATTGAAGTGGCTTAGATAATTTTTGCCAGCGATAAAAACAAAATAAGTGGCTTTGTTGACTAAAAATCGAGGATAAATTTGACGAAGTTCATTGATTTTGTTGGTAGCGCCATCGTCTAAAATAGTAACCCATTGAAAGCGAGCTTGGCCAGATTGATCAAAGGTTTGAAAAACGGCGAGACTTATTAATAGTAGAAAGGGTAAGAATTTGAACCAATTTTTGAAAAAGTTATATTTGGTTTTTAATAAAATAATAAATAGTAAAACTAAATAAAAGGGTAATAAAACTCGGCCACTATTGTAAGTAAAAAGACTAATACCGTAAATAAGACTGCTTAAACCATATTTTTTGGTTAAAAGAAAATAAAAACTAAGACAAAATAAAAATAAAAATAAATTGGCTTCAAGAGCAATGCGAGAAAGAAAAATAAATGCTGGCGAGAAAGTAATTAATAATGCCCCTAAAATTGGTAAAAATGATTTTTTGTCGAAGAAGTGTTTAATGATTAAAAAAACAATTAGAGGGAGAATTGCCCCAGCTAAAATTGAAATGAGACGAACAGATATAGGGTTTAATCCTAAGATAGCAACTGAGGGAACTGTAAGGTAAATATAAACAGGGAGTTTGTAGTCACCATAGGCTCTAAAAATTGTGGGGAAACTAATCCCCCATTCGTCTTTGCCGGTTTTAAGAACAGAATAAGCGTTGTATCCGTGAGAAATTTCGTCCCAATTTAGACTTGGAGGAAATTGATTAATATTAATTATTCTTAAAAAGAAACCTAAAACAAGAATAATAGTTAAAATAATTTTTTCAAATTTCATTTTTTGGTTTGGTAAATATAAATAGCTTCTGGAGGTTCGATGATGGAGGGATAATAAATAATATAGTCAGGCTTGGTGTCTAGAAATTCGTCTGAACGACCGATTAAGATGGCGTTGGGAAGATTTTTGTCACTACTAATGCTAAGTTCTCGAAAAGTGTATTTACCCAAATTGTATTCTCCTAATTTATCTAAGAAGGAAACATTTTCAGTTTCGTATTTTAACCAATTTTTGGATTCTAACTGAGTGATTGAGGGATCGATTTTTTCAAAAAAGGAAACATAGGCCTGGGGTTCGGAGAGTTTTCGTGAATAAATGACTTGATCAACATCAGAATTATTTTTGACAAAATTGATAGCTTCTTTGTGTCCATAGAGCATACCTTTGGCAAGAATTTGATTTCCTTGGAAAAAATATCTTTGGAGAAATACGCCAGAAGTGAATATAAAAATAAAGAAAATTAAACAACTAGTGATTTTTTTTATTTTTGGAGAAAGATTTTCAATAAATAAAACAATACCAGCAGTAGAGATAATTTGGATAAATGGCATCATTAGAGACATGCGATTGCCAGAATATTGACCTTTGGCTAAACTGGCAATCAGTGGGGCAATAAGAATAGTAAGACTAAGAAAAATTATTGGTCTTTTGAATTCGGAATATTTATTTTTTACAACTAAGAAAAACAAAATGAATAGACCGAATGTTGGGACAATTCCTAGAACTCCAAACCCAGGAATCATGCCATAGGTAGTTTCTCCAGCACCTTGGGTGATTAAGAATTGAGGTGAAAAATAAGAAAAATAACTTTGACTAAAAATCTCACCTAAATAAACTAATTTGTTATAAAAAATTTTGACAATGGTATAGGGTAATCCGTTTTGAGTCATCTCATATTGATTGTTGGAGACTCCGCGCCATTGATCTGTAGGATTGAAGATAGCGATATCATTGGTTCGACTAGATTTGATTTGATTGGTAGTTTGAAAATGGAATAAAAATAAAAGGCCAAACAAAACAACAAAAATAATTGTAAAAACTTTTTGCCGATAAATTTTTTGATAAAAGAAAAGAAAAAATAAGAAAAGTGGAGTAAAAATTTTGGCAGAATGATAGGTAAATAAACTAACGCCAAAAATAATAATTGATAAAGCAAACAGAAAATAATTTTTGGTTTGACTGGACTTTAAAAATAAAAAAGTAGCTAAAGAAATAATAAACACAACAACATTGGCTTCAAGAGCAATACGAGACATAGGTAAGCTCCAAGGTGATATGGCCATAAACAAGGTACTTAGAAGACTGATATTTTTATTTTTGAAAAATTGATAACTAATTAGGTAAGTTAGAAGGACGGTAAAAATAGATAGAAAAGCATTGGGGAAACGAACGGCAAAAGGAGTTAGTCCAAAGATTTTTATACTGGGAATTATTAGTAAAGTTTGAAGGGGTGGTTTGTAATCCCCAAAGGAGCGTAAGTTTAACCAATTGGTACTTCCCCATTCATCTTTGCCAGTGAGAAGAATTGAATAAGCGGTATAGCCTTGGGCTAATTCGTCGGGGGTATAGGAATTTGGTAGATCTCCGAGTTTAATCAAACGTAAAAAAGCAGCTAAAACTAATATTAAAATAAGGAAAATTTTGTTTTTCATTGTCTTTGAATAATTTGAGCTAATATGGTTTGATTGGGGTTAAAAATGGTTTTGATAGTGTTAAATTTGGGGAGAGGATTTTTTGAAAAATCCCAATCACCGGGAATATCTTTGCCTTGGAAAAGAATAAAAGTATCATTTGATTGAGCAATTTTGGTGATTTGAGAGATGACATTGTGATCTTTCCAATTGTTTATAAAATAAATTTTTTGATTTAGATTAAAGCCATCGAAATCATAAATAATATTTTTGGTTTCTTGATCTTGGAGAGGAACAATTGGTTTATATTTTTGATAAAAAACAAAAGGTAAAAGTGAATTGTATTTGGCGTTGCTAACAAAAACTCGAGATGAATTTTGAGGAATATTTTGAAAAATTTCTTGATACCCATAATTCCAAACTTCAAAAGAGTCTTTGGGATAGTGGATAAAATATTCATGACTATAAAGACATATTTCGAAAAATGAAGTGGTAATTAAAACTATCAAAATAATTTTTTTGAAAATGTTTTTTGACTCTATAATTTTTAAGACACCTAGTCCAATAAAATAAGAAAGAGGTAAAACCATTAGAAATAATCGAGTGGCGTGATTGCCGCCATTGGTGGTTAAACTAGTGGCTAGAGGAGAGGCAAAAAGCCAGAAAAGCATAAGTTTGTTAAGTTTTGATTTTAAATCGAGTGAGAAAAGACCAATAAATAAGAAAGGAAGAAAGGAAACAAATATTAATCCGAAATTAGGGACACTATGGCGCAAATTATTGGTATCACCATTGTTGAATAAAAATGGTAAAGAGAAAGCGTTTAAATAATTTTTGAAAAATTCGTGAGTCCAAGCAATTGGTTTGTTATGAAATATTTTTTCGATATTTGGGGCAGTAGCCGAAAATGAGGTTCTTTTCTCGATAATATTGGTAATAGTTTTTTGATCATTAAAAATATTGATTAATCCGAATCGATTGGCAGCTGAACCAATAAAGATTTGGATTAGTAAGGGAGTGGTAATAATTAAGAAAAGCAAGGAAGAGATGATAATTGATTTTGGCTTTAAATTGGATTTAAATTTGGAAAAATTAGTAATAAAAATAAAAATGACCAATAATGGGACGAAGATATTGGCCGTATTGTAGGTATAAAAACTAAGACAAAAAAATAGAATACTTAAATAAAAGAATTTATTTTTATTGTTATCAAGATATTTGAAAATAAAGTAGGTGCCGGAGAGAATAAGAGAGATAAGAAGGGTAACTTCAAATGAAGTGCGACTGTAGTGGAAGTGCCAAGGAGTTAGAGATAATATGGTGGCACTAATCACGGCAAGTTTGGGCGATTTTGAAATAAGTAATATTAATTTGTAAGTTAGATAAATACTTAACAAACCAAAAATAATAGGAGTGATACGAACTCCTAGTTGAGTAAGACCAAAAAGTTTTATTCCAGGAATACTTAGATAAATTAGAAGTGGGGCGCGAGATTCGGAAAGTGATTGAATGTAAGTGGGAAGTAAATTACCTTTGTAATCTTTGCCAGTGTTTAGAAGAGAATAAGCTTGATAGCCGACATCGATTTCATCACCAAAGAGACTTAAACTGTTTATTTTATATATTCTGACAACAAATGAAAAGACTATTAATAGTAGTAAAAAAATCGAATACTTAGGTATTTTCACTTTTTAGATATCTGACTAAATAATTGAGACAGATTAGTATTAGTATAAGGGAAAAAACACGACAAATGGCGAAGTTAGAAAAAATAAGAATATTTTTGATAGGAGTTATGAGTGGATAAAACCAAAGGTTGTAGAGATTAATAAAATGAATGATAGACAAAATTATCAGTGATTTGAGAGTAAATTTTGGATTGGGCAAAAAAATTAGAACAGTTAAAACTGGAAATATAGGGTAAAGATATCGTTCATGCATATTGGTCAAGAAGATAAAAGTACCAAAAGCAGTGAGTAACAAACTAGTAAAAAGACTGGTTAGAGTGAGTTTTGATTTTATAAATTTGAAACAGACAGGAATAAGGTAAAAAATAAGTAAAATTCGAGACCAGGTTTGATAGGTTAAACTTCCAAATTTGATAAATTCGGATTTAGAGAAATCAATGCCAAAAAGTAAAAACCAAAGATTAAAAGCGTTTCCATTTAACATACTTCCCTGTCGAACTAAAATTCGATTAGTATACATATAATAGAGCCATTGGATAGGGTTTTTGTCGCCAAAAGCAAAAGGAATAGCCAAAATATAAATAAAAACAAAAAATAAAACAATTGGAAGAATAAATTTTTTCCAATCTTTGATTTTTTTAACTAAAAGAAGAATAAAAATAGGGATATAAATAATGAGAGATAGTTTAAATAGAAAACAGGATAAAAATAAAAAAATCCCGAAAAGATATTTTCTTTTGAAAATAAGGTAAATCCCAGAGATGGCAAGGAGGTTAATAAGAGAGTCAGTTTGACCCCAAATGGTAGAGTTGTAGATAAGAACTGGGTTGAATAAAAATAAAGCACTGGCAAAAATGGCAGCCTTGGGTTTGAATTCGTTGACAATTTTGTAAATAAAGAAGCCTAATCCAAGATCAGCCAATATAAATGGTAATTTGACGGACCAGACTTGGATATTGGATTCAATAAAAGGGATGATAAATGAAGGGAAAAAAGGAAATGTTTGGTTTAAAAATTCAATAAAATTAAAAGCAACATTTTTAGTTAGGGCCATTAGAGCAAAAAGAAGCATAGTTCCGAGTGGTTGGTTGGGCCAAGAAACTCCCCAAAAAATGTTTTCATAAAATTTTTGAGGGCCGAGGTCTAAAAATCTGATTCCCCAATCAATGTGATTGTTGAGATCTGGGTGCCATTGGGAAATAAACATGAAGACTAACCTGACAGCTAAACCAATCAATAAAAGGTAAATTATTTTGAATGGATGAGTTTTTGCCATTTTTGACCAGACCAAATAATAAAATTAATTAAATAATGCTTGAAGATACCATGGAATTTTTTACTACTGGGGATAAGACGACGCCATTGATCTTTTTGGGGGGCTAAGTTTTTTCCACTGGCACCATGTCGATGGATGATCTGACAATCGGGATAAAAATAAACTTGTTTGCCAATTTGGTTAACTTTACGGCAAAGATCCATATCTTCAAAATAAAAATAATATTTTTCATTCCAACCACCAATTGATTCAAAAAAATGTTTGTTTACGGCTAAACAACCACCGGATATATAAGAAACTGGGATTGGATTTTGATTTTTGGGGACATATTTTGAAAAAGAATTTGGTTTATTTAACCAGAATTCTTTGAAAGCATTTAGAGCTGTTTGGGGTGGAAAAACAGAACCTTGGGAAGTGAGATCAGGATTTAAAAACTTTGGGCCAATAATGCCAATATCGGAATTATTTTTTAGAAAATCAACCATATTTAGGATATTTGCATCGAGAAGCTCAATATCGGAATTCATAAAGATAATATAGTCTGAAGTAGCTGATTTTAAACCAATATTATTGGCTTTTGAAAAACCTAAATTAGCGTTATTTTCAATTATTTTTACATTCTTGTATTTTGAGAGTAGTGAAATGGTATTGTCTTGGGATCCATTATCAACAATAATTATCTCTTGATGAGGAATGTATTTGTTGATTGTCTCAACGCATTTTTTGGTAATTTCGGCAGTATTCCAAGTTACGATAATAAAACTTAATTTTGTTGTCATATTGAGATTTTACACCTAAGTTTAAAATAATTTTTTGCTATTGTTATCAGGGTATAATTTGGTTATGAAACAATTTTTTAAGAAAAATTGGTTAATATTGGTAGTTTTGTTGGTGGCGGTAATATTAAGATTTAAATTGTCGGCTATGATAGCCCATGAAGATTTAATAACTCAAACTGGTTGGGGTAAACAAATATATTTGAAGGGTACATTAAAAGATTATTATGAATGGAAGTTTGGGGGTGGAGCGTCTCCAAATCATCCACCACTAATTAGTTGGTTATATTGGATGATTTATCCGATACATAGTAGTGTGATGCATTTTTTGTCTAATTTAGGAAATTTTATTGCTCTGAATAGATTGGCACCAACTAAATTTTTATGGCTTTTTGATTTTGCTAAATGGTTTGGACTGGATCAATATGGAACAACATCAATATTATCTGGAGTAATTTTAATATTGAAACAATTTATGATTGTGGCTGATTTATTAATTGGTGGAATAATTTATTACATTTGTAGAAAAAATAATATTAATTGGAAAAAATGGGTACTGCTTTATTTATTGTTACCTTTTTCTTGGTTTTTATCTTCGGCGTGGGGTCAGTCAGATCAATTGTCGTTTTTGTTTTTGATAATTGCTTTTTTGGGATTGGCTTCAAAAAAATATTCAATAATGTCGCCTCTTTTTTATGCTATTGCGGCTAATTTAAAACCTAATTGTATTTTACTTTTGCCGGTATTTTTATATGCTTGGTATAAACAAAGACAGTCTATTTGGAAATTGATTTTGGGTGGAATTGCGGCGGCAATATTTAGTTTTTGGACAGTTTCTTGGGTTACTGATCAAAATGTTTTTAATTACACTTTTACTGTGTTGGTAAATAAATTATCAACCGGAGAGGGATTAATAAGTTACAATGCTTTTAATTTTTGGTATATTTTTTATCCTTTTTCATTACCTTACATTCATGATGATATTATTTGGGGAATATTGAGTGCAAAAAATTGGGGTTTATTGATGGTTTTTATTACTACGATATCAAGTTTGAAGGTTATTAAAAATAAAAAAATAGAAAATATTTTTGCAGCTATGTTTGTGGCGGGTTTTGGAAGTTGGCTATTTATGACGGGAATGCATGAGCGTTATTCTTTTTTGGCAATAGTTCCTTTGTTTTTGTATTCAATATTTAAAAAACAATATTTAAAATATTTTTTGATTTTGTCGACGATATTTACTTTGAATTTGTTTGTTGCATATTGGCCATATGAAATATGTTTGGAATTTAAAAAAATATTGGAATGGAATAGTTTTTTGGTTGCTAGAGTACTATCTTTAATTAATTTAATAATTTATATTAAAGTTACTTATTCAATGTTGAAACAGAAAAAATGAAAAGTTTTTTGAAAAGAAATTGGAAGATATTATTGATCTTGTTGATAGCGGTGTTGTTTCGATGGAAATTATCATTGATGGGAGCTCATGGTGATTTGAGAGTACAGTCTGAATGGGGAAATTGGATGTATCAAAACGGAGGACCTAAGGGTTTGTATGACTGGAACGTTTGGGGATGTATTTGGCCTAATCACCCACCATTAATTAGTTGGTTATATTTTTTGGCTTACAAAGCTCATAGCGGATTGATGTTTCTTTTTTCAAATTTTGGAAATTTTATTGCTCTGCATAGATTAGCACCGACTAAATTTATGTGGTTTTATGATTTTATTAGGTGGTTTGGTGAAGCTCGGTATGAAACTACTCCATTTTTTATGGGAACAATTGTAGTAATAAAACAGTTTATGATATTGGCTGATGTTTTGATAGCTGGGGTTATATTTTATATTTGTAAAAAAAATAATGTTAATTGGAAAAAATTTGTTTTGCTTTATCTTTTGTTGCCGTTTACTTGGTATTTGTCGGCAGCGTGGGGCCAGTCTGATCAATTATCATTTTTATTTTTGATAATCGCTTTTATATTGTTGACATCAAAAAAATATGTAACAATCTCTCCCCTCTTATATGCGATAGCTATAAATTTGAAACCTAATTGTGTGTTATTGTTGCCAATATTTTTATATGCTTGGTATAAACAAAGACAGTCTATTTGGAAATTAATTTTGGGTGGAATTGTGGCGGTAGCATTTAGTTTTTGGACAGTTTCTTGGTTTACCGATCAAAATTTAATATCTTATTGTTTGGATACTTTAATGAAAAGAATTTCGACTGGACAGGGGTTGTTGACACTTAACGCTTATAATTTTTGGTTTATATTTTTCCCTTTCCCCGACAAAGTAATGCCAGAGACAATGAATTTTTTGTTTATGAATGCAAAAACTTGGGGCTATATTTTAGTAGCAATAACTACATTGTTAGCCTTAAAAGTGGTGAAATATAAAAAATTAGAAACTATTTTTGGGGCAATATTTATTGCTGGTTTTGGTAGTTGGTTGTTTATGGCGGGAATGCATGAAAGATATTCATTTTTTGCGATAGTAGCATTATTGTTTTATTCAATATTTAAAAAACAATATTTAAAATATTTTTTGATTTTATCAACTATATATTTTTTGAGTATGTTCCATGTCTATTCTTTTATGAAAGAATTAGAACCTCTGAAAATTGTTTTTTTGTGGAAGATGGAATTGTTGCCAAGAATTTTATCAATAATAAATTTGATTGTTTATTGTTTGGTAACGTATAAAATGATAAAAACCAATGACAAACAAACTTGATTTGTTAAAAGTCTTATTGGTAATTTTAATTTCTCCGTTATTGATAAAAATTTTTAATGTTTCGCTTGTTTATACATTAGTAATGTTGTCGTTGTGTTGTTTGTTATTTAAACTTAAAAATAAAATTGGGTGGCTGGTATTTTTAATTTTAATTATTTTAAATTTACAGTTAAATAGACTTTTATATATTGACATAAATCACTTTAAAGTTAGTTTTGATTTGGAACAATCTTTTTTTAAATATCCTGGAATAGGAGAATCAATAGTTAGATACCATCAAGAAGGGTTATGGTTGCCGTATTTTTTGAGAAATATTTTTTATAGTTTTTATTTGATACTTTTTTCTTGGTTTTCATCAGTAATGAAAATGTTGTCTCCTATTTTTTGGGTAAAAACGATTGGATTTTCGGGAATATCACTGATGGTGTTGGGTATTATCCAATACTTTAAAAAAACAAAAAAAGATTATTTTGTTGTGGGGTGGTTTTTGTTAATAATGATTACTTCGTCATTGAGAGTTTTGGGTGATAGTTTGACGTCAATATATTTGGCATTGCCAGTGATAATTTATTGGTTGTATTTGGGATGTAAAAATGAAATTTTTAGAAAATACCAAATATATTGGTATATATTAGTTTTACTAGATATATTTTTGAAATGATTAAAAAATATTTTTGGATTTTTTTGACAATAATATTGATATTTGCAGGAGTTTTAAGAATAATTAATTTGGACAAAAATCCACCACATTTAGGAAATGACGAGATATCAATTGCATATGATAGTTACTCTATAAGAATGACGGGGAAAGATGAATATGGAAAATGGTTACCATTGTCATTTATTTCTCATAGAGATTATAAGGCACCACTTTATGCATATTTAAATATTCCCTTTAATTATATTTTTGGAAATAATGAATATGGAGTAAGGATGCTTTCGGTAGTATCAAGTTTGGTAGCAATTTTAATATTGGCTTTACTTTCTAGATTTTTGGGTGGAGAAAAATTGGCTTTATTGGCGGCTTTACTACTGACGTTAAATCCGAAAAACATTTTTGTATCCAGGATGAGTTATGAAGCAAATTTGGCATCAACTTTGGTGTTGCTGGGGGTGTATTTTGTGTTTTTGTTTAGAGAAAAAACAAAAAATTGGTATTTATTGTTGGCTGGTTTGTTTATGGGTTTTTCTATTTGGGCTTATCATACACAAAAAGGATTGGTTCCTTTATTATTGGTGGTGTTACCTTGGTTAACTCGAAAAGAAATTAAATTGAGAAAATGGTGGATATTATGGGTAACAACACTGTTGATAATTATACCGATTGGTTGGGATTTTTTGAATGTTCAAATGAAAGACCCATACAATAGGGCTTCTTCACAAATTTGGTATAAAAGCGCTTCTTTGGAGAATAAAAACTTTTTGGAAGTGGCAACTGATCCGATTTATAGATATTTTGACCATTTTAGTTTTGATATTCTATTTACTAGAGGTTTGGAAATGTTCCCAAAAAATGAACCGTTTAATTTTGGTTGGTTTTTGATTTTTAGTTTACCTATTTTGATAATCGGTTTATTTAATTTGAAAAAGATATATGAAAAATATTATAGTTGGATAGTAATGTGGTGGCTGCTATGTCCAATAGTGCCTTCATTGACCTCAGGTGAAGTGGCTTCAGTAAGAAATTTAGCCTTTGTTATTCCAACTATATTAATAATGTCGGGTGGATTTTTAATCTTAATTAAAAAAAATAAAATAATTTCAGTTGTTTTGGTAATTTTAATATTAATTAATTTCGTGTTTTTTGGAGCGGCATATTATGTCCATTTTCCAAAAGCATCAGGCGATAATTTTCAATATGGATATAAACAGGCTTGGATGTTTATAAAACCAATCGTTAATAATTACGACAAGGTAGTTATAGAACCACGTTTTGGAATTAATGGTCAATTTGTTGGTTTACCTCGATTGTATTTTGGTTATTTTGGAGCTTTTGATGCTAAGGCGATGCAACAGAGAGATGATAAATTGAGTAAAATTGATAAATATTGGATCAGAAATGTTGATTGGAATGAGGAAATAATAGAGCCGAAGACTTTGTATGTAGTTTCTATATCTAATCCTAAGGCTGGTAATGGTTTTGAAACATTGGAATTGTTGACAACAATTATTAAACCGGACAATACGCCACAGTTCTTGATTTACAAAACAAACTAAGAAATATTGTCCCACCAAAAAGCAATGTCGATGTTATTTAAATACTTAATATTGGTATAGATTAGAGCTACCCATAATAAGACTAAAACTAATTTTATTAGGATATTGTTTTTGAGTTTGATTAAGCTAGAAATTACTAAAACAGAAAGAATACCAGAGATACCGATTCGCCACCAAGTGGAAAAAGGTTGAAATTCGAATATTCCCATAAGTCTGGAAATATTAGCTCCCAAAATCATGATTGATACGATAAATACAGGAATAATATTTTTTGATTTTTCAATAGCTAAAATTAAAAATCGGGATAAAATCATGGCTAAGATTGGCCAAAATGGAAAAGTGTACCAACCATAGGGTTGACTTCCAAATAAAACATAAATAATGAGATATGAGAGAGTAGCTAATATCAAAAATTTATCAGCAATATTTTTTTGTTTTTTGACTATCCAACTAAAGAAAATTAACCAACCGCTTATGATCCAAACTTCTGGTAAAAATTTGTGTTGGGTTAATCTTTGATTTCTAATCAATTCCAGTAATAGGTTGGGGCCGATTCCGTAAAAACGGTTGGTATTGGAAAATAAAATATTTTTGAATACTTCTAAATCGTAGACTGCACCATAAATAACAAATAAAAAAGTAATCGGTAAACTAATAACTAGAAAAAAACCAAAATCTTTAAGAAAATTTTTATTAATTTTTTGGTAATGAGCTAAAAGACCAAAAAAAACAAAAAGGTAACAAACAAAACCAGTTAATTTAAATAAAGTAGCAACGCCAGATATTATGGCGGCCAAAATAAGCCATACATCTTGTTTTCTTTTTATAAAAAGGCTTAAAAAAATCATGGCCAATAAAAAACAAGGAATAATGGCATTTTCTGCTTGGATCATCCGACTACTTAGAACTATAAGAGGAATAGTCCCATAAACTAACCCACTTAAAACCCCGGTTAAAAACCCAAAATTAAGCCAACAAAAAATAAACACTAAAGCAACTGAAACAGTACTAATTAAGATAATTGGTTTTCGAATAATAACGGCGACTGTATCTTCAAAAACTCTGGCGCCTTGGAGATAAGCGTAACCGCCAGTGATTAATCCTAAAAGTGGAGGATGATCGACCCAGGGATAATTTATGGCCAATGGATCACTGGGTAAAAATTGCATAAAACGGTTGACATTAATATATTTGTCATATTGATTTTTGTAACCTGATAGTCCAGAAATGCCAACTGGGGTACCTGTTTCAATTAGCGACATGCCAACCCACGAATAACTATATTCGTCGACTGATTGACCAGGAATAGGGATATCATAATAATTTTTTTTTCTAAGAAAAAAGGCAAAAAGAACAATAGCAATAAAAATAACGATTTTGGAAATTTTTTTAATCATGTTTAGGAACTCCTTTATTTTCAAAACAATCGATAGTACTGGCCTGTCCAACTTGGTTTCCAATATTTTTGAATGTTATTTCTTGATCATTTAGTTTACAAATCCATTTTTTATCTTGAATAATGTTGTAATCAAAACCAATAATTCTGGCATATTCTTTTAAAATACCACCGACAGATTGATCACTAAAACCTTTGAGAGCAAAGGTACTTCTAGATTTTGACCAATTACTACACCAAAAATTAATTTTTATATAATCTTTGCCAACTTTTGGTTCACCTAAAATTTGGTATTGACAAAGATCAGTAGTTTTGTCTTTAAACTTTGAATCTCCTATTATCATTGATTCAATTTTTTCTTTGGAAGAGTTTTTTTGAGAATAATGTTTGAGACCAAAAAAAATTAGAGAAGATAAAATTAAATAGCAAATACTAAAAATTATTAGAAATTTTTTTCTGAAATTCATAAGAATTTACGCAATATTTCTTGATCAGTTAGTTTTGGAAAAACAATAGGTAATGGATATTTCTTAATTTGTTTTTTGGCAGCACGAATAATCTTTATATAATTCGGTCCACTTAAAACCCGGAAAAACAGGAATATTTTGTTTGATGATAAAAGTGAGGGGTCGGTAATATTGCGCCAAGTATTAAGAAGTCTATTTCTTTCTTTGACATAATTTAAAAGATTGGGAGAAAATTTAGACATAGTGGTTTCATGATGATGTTCAACAACACATTTTGGTTCCCATAATAAGGTATATCCTGACTTCCAAGCTCTATAACCCAAGTCTAAATCTTCAGTATAAAATGGAGCATAAATGGGGTCGAATCCGCCTAGTTTTTGGAATAAATCTTTTCTAATTATAGAACTACCACCAGAAACCCAACCAGAAATATGAGTTTTTGTGCTCGTTTGGGGTTCGTGTTGGAGATAACCATTTTTCCAAAAAAATCTAGCCCAATTTTCATGTCCTCTTTCGGCAAAACTTACACCAAATACAGAAGGATCGGAAAAATGTTTGAGAGAATGTGAAATATATCCTTTATCGGGATAAATATCATTGTTGAGTAAAACAACTAAATCACCTTGACTTTGATCGACAGCATCATTTGAATTGGCACCAAAACCTTGATTATTTTTATGAGCAATAATTTTTAATTTGGAATATTTTTTTTGGAGTTCTTTGGCAAATTGAATACTTTCATCTTCTGAAGCATCATCAGCCAAAATAATTTCTTGAGCTTCTGGTGAAGCAACAATAATGGCTTCAAGATTTTTTTTGAGTAAAGGTAAACCATTCCAGGTGGTTACAATGACAGATATTTTTGGAGATTTCATTTTTCGATGATATTAATAAGTTGTTTTTCAAAGTTGTCTTTGGAAAATTGCTGACAATTAATAAGAGATTGTTGAGACATAAGTTTATAGTTTTCTGGGTTATCGATTAGTTTTTGAGTTTTGGAAACTAACTCGTCTATTGTTTGCCATAAAAATCCATTAACTCCATTGTTAACTATTTCGGGAATTCCACCTTTGGAAACTACAACAGGGACAAGACCAGAGGACATGGCTTCGACGATAGTTATTCCAAAATGTTCCGTATTTTCTGGATTAGTTGATTCATCTACCTCAAAACCGGCAGCATGCCAATAGATCTTGGATTTGGCATAAATTTTTTTGAGTTCTTCAAACGGTGGATTAACTACAAAATCAACAGGGAGATTTTTGGCTTTTTCTTGAAGATATTTAAAATATGAATTTTTTGAAGGTTCGACTAAACTGCCACCGGCTAAAACTAATTTCCAATTAGAAACATGATTTTCTTTGACTAAAATTTTGAAGGCATCAATTAAGACGTCCTGTTTTTTAGCATTTAGAATGTTATCAAAACGACCAACTGATAAAATAATATTTTCTTTCTTTTCGTTTGATTGGAATTTGTCGACATCAACTGGTGGATAAAGGACAAGAACTTTATTTTTGAAAATATCTTTTTGAAATTTGGCAGTAAATTCCGAGTTACAAATGACATTTGAAAATAACTTAATTTTGGTTTTATTTATAGTCTCCCTTAAGATATTTGGATTGTTAACAAATGGAACTTGGATATGGAGATAATTTTTTTTACCAAAGAGAAAGGGTAAACTGCCATCACTTAGGTAAAAAATAAGATCATATTTTTGATTGTTTTGGATTTTTTTAAAAAAGTTTTTGAATTTAAAATGAAGACGTTGAGGATTAATAGTACGGTTTATAAATTGCAATAAATTTTCATTTTCTTCAAGAAATTCTAGTTTTTGAGGTTTAATCTCAAAAATATCTGGAACAATATTTAACCCATTCAAATTTAGGGAAAAACGTTTTTCGGCTTTTTCAACTAAAGTTTTGTCGCCGGACCAAAACAAATCAACTTTGTAACCATGTTTAAGTAAAATTTCAGCAACAGAGAGACAATATCTTTCACCCCCGCCTAAAGTATCTAAATACGGATCGTAAATTGCGGCATGTTTTACCATTAAGCTAATAATACATTAAATTTTTGAATTTTGTTTTTGTTGAAGTTCCCAAAGACGAGCATAAATCAAAAATGTATTGAAGACTTCAAAAATTACTGAAATCCAGCCGACAGTGCCATCACGCCACATTTGTTGTTTAATTAACCTTTCCCATGTTTTGGTTAACATCATACGAATAAAACGCCACCAAACTACTGGAGGGTGGTTATCTTTGAAAAGAGCCTGAGCTTCGGTATCACTCCAAACCAATGTTTTATTAACCATGGAGGTAAGATCACGGTGAGTATAGTGAATTAGATCAGAATCGATATAACCTAATTCACCACTAATAATTGGTTCTTCATGAAGAATTCCTTGATAGCCTTTGAATAAATTTCGAGAAAAAAGACGTTTGACATAATCTGGATAAGAACCACCATAAAAAACCCGTTTTCCTAAATAAAAATTTGCCCTAGGAATGGCATAATGAGAATATTTTGATTTGTGTTTAATAATATCTAATATTTTTGATTTGAGATTAGTAGTAATTCTTTCGTCGGCATCAATATAGAGAATCCAATCTTGGGAACTGGATTTAAATCCTAGATTGCGCCATTTAGAAAAATTTTTATTGTATTCATCTTGAGTTTTGATCACTTTAATATTGGGGATCGTTTTTTTGGCAAGATTGACAGTGTCGTCGGTAGAATTGGCAGCAACAAGAATAATTTCGTTGGCCCATTGACAGGAGATGAGACAATCGACAATCATTTTTTCCTCATTACCAGCCAAAATTATTATTGATAAATTATTTTTTTTTACTGCCATGAGCCTTTGCCTAGTTTTTGGCGATAAAAATCAATAATTCCCTGTTTTTTCCATTTTGAAGATGGTGAAGAGACTAAAAGTCGGAGAGATTCTCTGAATAGGGCAAATTTGGTCCTTAAACTAGCATATCTGAAACCAAAAAGGAGACGGTTTCTGGTAATAAAATAATCGTGGAGTTCTCCCCCACTTTTGGATGATCCGGAATTAACGTGCCAAATTTTTGATTTAGGAATATAAGCCATGGGAATGTTGGCGTTTTTGGCTCGCTGACAAAAATCGACATCTTCAAGATACATAAAAAACTTTTCATCTAAAAGACCTATTTTCTCAAAAACATCACTTTTAATTAAAAGACAACAGCCGGTCAAAAAATCTATTTGGTCGTTAATTTGATCAAATTGACCATGATCAACTTGATCAACACCAATGTTACTGCCAAAAATATTGTTCCAGTCCATTTGACCACCTGCTGACCAGATGACATTGCCAATTTCTTTTTTGGTATACCAATCGGAATGATATTCATAACCCGGAGCAAAATATATTTTTGGTCCAACAATGGGATATTTATCCATCGAACCAATGACCAAATTCTCTAAAAATAATGGATCAACAATAACATCATTATTGATAAGTAAAACATAATCAAAATTTTTTTTAATGGCACGTTTGATGCCAACATTATTACCAACATAACCAAGATTTGAGCCGGTTTGAATTATTCTAATTTTTGGATTGTGGGAATATTTGTCTTGAAATATTTTTACAGAATCATCTGGAGAGGCGTTGTCAACTAAAAAAATTTGATAATCAAAAGATTTAGCTTTTATTTTTAAAATTGATTCGATAGTGTCGAGAGTAAGTTTTGGTTGTTTCCAATTTAAGACAACAATAGCAATATTTACCATGGTTTAAAAATTTTTAGTTAAATAGTTTAACCAATGCCTAAATTTGATAGTCAATTTTTTGAAAATATTGGGAGAATATTCAGTTCTAAAAAATTTAGAGAACCAGTGATCATATTCAAAAGTGGCTTCTTGGCTAGCAGAAACATAGGATTCTTTGAGTAATTGTTTGTCGGGATAACCTTGTTTTTCCCAAAGTTTGACATAAATAAGACAAATGGCAAAAGCTTGAAGTAAACAAAAAACTAACCCGTGAAAACCGTCTTTATATCCTTCAGCAAAAAAGAACCGGCTGTTGAATTCTTGGGTTGGCCTGAGAATAAAATCACTGGTTTTAACTTTGTAATCTTGGGCGTTTAATTCATCGGCTTGGATACTACTATAACGCATAGCCCGAATAATGAATTGATTTATGCTTTGATAATTGTTGTGTTTAATAGCCAGTTTTTCTGAATCTAGTAAAGTAAGGCCATTACCTTTAGTAACTGGTTGACTGTGAATTTCCTTTTTCCAAGTTACGGCATCCTTTTTGAAAAAACGAATTAAATAATCCGGCCAACAATTGGCATGCTTAATCCATTTACCAAAAATAAAATTTTGTCGAGGTATTTTGACATAATCGATGTCGGTTCTTTTGGTGGCTTGAAGAAGTTCTTTTTTGAGAGTTTTGTTGAGATATTCATCGGGATCAAGTAATAAAATCCATTTTCCGGTCGCTTTTGAAATGGCGAAATTTCTGGCTGGTTCAACAAATTTCATAGGTCGATAACTAAAAACTTTGGCACCAAAGGAGTTGGCAATTTTGACACTATCGTCGGTTGATTTCATATCGACAACAATGATTTCATCAACAAAGTTTTTGATGGATTTGAGACATTTGGATAAATTGTCGGCTTCGTTACGGACATTTATGACAGCTGAAATGAGTGTTTTTGATTTCATAGGATAGATATAGTTTATCACCTTCTAACTTGGTATATTTTAACCCCATTTTGGTCGAAAATTTGGTCAATTTGTAAATCTGTGGGGTTGGCAACCAAACTCTGTTGATTTAATAAATAAATATATTTAATTTGGTTATTTACTAAAAATCCTCGAGTAAAATATTTGTCATTACTATTAAAAAAATTAATAGAATCATTTCTGCGAGTTTTCCAGTCGAATCCGGTAATATCTAAATTCATCTCGTCTTCTAAAAAGACAGGTTTTTGGCTAAAAGCAGATACATATGAAGTGGTTTCGTAGGCATATAAAGGAATAGGCGTAGACATATTATTTTTAAGATATTGATCATATGGATAAGTTAAAACATATCCATATGGTTGATTTTTAAGGAAAGTAAGAGCATCAATCTCATTTTTGGGTAAAGCACTTGGAGGTGGATTACCAAAATAATCTTTTAGCGTTCCAAAACTAGTAATACAGGAAATAATTATTAAAATAAAAGCAATTATTTTATTTTTAGAAAAAATTTCTGATAAAAATTTGGCTAAATAAAAATTGGCGAAGAAAAGGAAGTAGTAAAAAAATTGAATAGTATTCCAGGCGGTTCCTTTTTGAACGAAAAGAAGTGGAATAACAAAAGAAATTATAAAAATAAAAATTACTAAAAAATCAAAATGATTTTTAACTTTTTGATGAAAAAAATTAAAAATCCCTAAAACTCTAGTGCCTAGATTGCCAATAAAGAAAAGTCCTATTAAAGATATTTCTAAGAAAAAGGAAATTAAAATATTTGTCTGATTGTAACGAAAAGAGGCTAACTTTGGCCAATAAAGTTTATCAATTGATTCAATCATCGAATGAATAAACCAAAGAGGTTTGTATTCTAATAATTGATTCCCTTTAAAAACCCCTAAACTTAATAAAATTAAAAAGGAAACGATTCCCATAGATAAACAAATAAAAAAATTGAATTTGGAAAATTTTTTGGATCGGAGTAAATCAAAAATAAAAAATAATGACAAGGCTAGACCAATAAGAATACCGGCATATACCTTTATTCCGCTTAATAAAGAAAATATTATCCCAATTAAAATGGCTTTTTGAATAGAATTACTGTCTTTAAATTTAAACCAAAGAATTAGACCGATTAATATAATTATGAGAGACAAAGCATAGGGTGGGTTTAATAACATCGAAGCTGATTGCATTGACCAAAAAAGTGATTCACCTCCGATAGTTCCACTTTTTATGAAGGTATAAATCCAACCAAAAGAGCCAGCAAAATAATTTAAAAGAACAAAAAATAAAGAAGCAGTATGATTTTTGGTTAAAATAAAAGCCAGTTTATAGGACAAAAATCCAATGAGAAGGGCAAAAATAATGGGTAATATTTGGAAATATAAAAAACTAGTATTGAGAAAAGTTACTTTGGAAATTAGAGCGACTAATAAATCGAAACCAATATGATAATTTGACAAAATGGTGCCTGAAAAAATAGGATTTTGAGGAGGAATATTGGTTTTGAGCTGATTGATTAAACTTAAATGCCAAATAGCGTCATGACCGTTTGGGCCCCAAAAACCCAGTCCAAAATCATATTTAAGACCGCTTCGAAACATAGTGATCGAAATCAAAATACTACTTAAAATAACAACCAAAAATAAAGATAATTTTATTTTTTTTGTCTGATGCATTTGATTTGTTCCCAAAACCAAATAATTTCTTTTTTAGAAAAAATAAGAGTGTAAAGACTAAAAAATGAAATACCAATAGTAACTTTACCAATTAAATTTATCCAGAGATTTAAGTTTAGATTCTGAAAAATTAGAAGAATAAATATCATTAATATAGAGGCTGTAAGAGGATGAAATATGGTTTTTATAATATTGATCCCAAATATTTTTCCTGCAGAAACCCAAACAACAATAGAACTTAGACCAACTAATAATGTGGCTATGGAAGTTCCTATAAATCCGTAACGAATAGTCAGTAATGGGAAAAGAATCCAAGTCAAACCAGTCCACATAATCATAAATTTAGTAGTTAGAGTAATTTTCCCGACAGCGTTGAAAGCATTGGTTAGAGGACTGGTGATAGAGGCGATAGCAACGTTGGCACAATAAAAATACAAAGGAATAATGGCGGGTAACCATTTGGTATATTTAGGAATAAGATTAATAATATCTGGAGCGACTAAAGCAATTCCAACTGAAGCAGGAAAAACAAACATGGCAATAAAATAGATACTTTTTTCTAAGGATTTTTTGAGAATTTCTGGATGTTCTTGAAGTCGAGAAAAAGTAGGAAAGGTAACTTTCATAATGGCATCCATAAAACTTAGAGGGATACGAGGCCCTTTTTGAGCCCAAGAAAGAATTCCAAAACCGTCTCGACCTAAAATGGTGGCTACAAATAAATTTGAAAGTCGATCTTTGGCAACAGCAATAAAAGAGTTTAATTGAAAAGGAATTCCATATTTAAAAAGAGCCTTGGCAGTAGGGAGAGAAAAGGAAAAACCAATTGGCCAGGGATTGAATTTATAAATAATAATTAACCCTAAAAGGCTACGAATAAAAGTAGCAATAGCGTAAGAATAGGCACCAAAACCAAAACAAGCAAAAATTACGGCAATGGCATAGAAACTAACATTTTCGATAATATCGACAGCAGATATTAATTTAAAATTTAACTTTCTTTCTAGAAGTACGGAGGGAATAGTCTTGAGAGAAGCAGCTAGAAAAGAAAAACAAAGTGAAACAAATATCCAAAATTCTTTTGGGCCATATCCTTTTGAAGAGCTAATTTTACTGAATATTAAACTAATAGCAACCAAACATAAAATGACTAATAACTGTTGAATAACAAAAGTAGTTTGAAGATCTTTTTTTTGAATTTCTTCTTTCTTTTGGATAAGGGCGGCAGCTAAACCAATATCTGAAAAATAACCTAATATTCCGACAGATTCAGCTACTATGGCAAAAAGTCCGACCTCACCAGTGCCAAGAAGAATGGTTAGGATAAAAAATCCAAGTATAGATACAGCTTGAATACCAATATTTCTGAAAGAAAGAAATAAAACGTTTTTAGTGGTCTTGCTTTTTATTTCTTGGAGATCAATTTGTTCCATATCGGTCTTAAAAAATAAACTAACAAAAAGCACCAAGCAATTAAGGAAATATAATTGGAAATAGTTCTAATTGGGGTGTTAATAAATTTTATAAATAATTGATGGTTACCAGAATCTAGATCGACTACTATGCGGCCCAATTCTGGTTCTATTTGATAAGGAATTGATTGACCGTTGTCAGTTACTTTAAACTCAGGAAAATATAATTGAGCTAAAGTTACTTTTGATTTTTGACTAAGATTTAAATTAAATAACATCCAATCACTGCCTTTTTTTGAATCTGAAACTAAAAAGGTAGTACTACTAGGGCTAACTTCATCGACAAAGTCTTTGGCTGGACCTAATGCGGCAATACGAGCAGTTTTAGGTAAATAATCGTAAATACCAGAAGTTACTTGGTTAGTCCAAGCAAGACCAGAAAATTTTTGGGCATCAGTGATGGGACCAGAATGAATTGGAGTAAATTGATAAATATTGATACTGAAAACAATAATAGTTACTACGGCAATAATTATATTTTGAATTTTTTGAGAGAAAAAAGTTTTTAAAATTATAATTAATCCTCCGACAGAAAGAGATAATAAAAAAGCAGAATGACTTAAAAATCGCCAAGGGAATTGAATTTTTTGAATAGTAGGAAGAAGTAACCAAATAAAAGTAGATTTATTGTGGGTCATGAAAACGGCTCCAAAACCCATGAGAATTATTAAACCAATAAGCCAAAATTTAAAATCGATTTCTTTTTTGGCTTTTTTATTTTTGATAAACCAAAAAATAATAAAAATTAAAATTAATAACGGAATAATCCAATGAAGATAGCCAATGGAAAAAGACATGTCATCGTTGGGACCCCAAACAGAAGCGCCATCACCCCAAAAATTTCTAATGAAAAGCTCGAAAAGAGTGGCAAAATGGACTGAGAAATTATAATAGCCAGCGAACATACTATCGATTTGAACATATTTACTTTCAAAAATTACTGGGAGAGTATAAAAAGCAGTTAGACCAGCAGCTAAAACACCAGATAAAACTAATTTTAAGATTGTAGGTAATTGTTTTTTTAGAAAAGCTCCAAAGGGTTTTTTATATTGTGTAAAAATCCAAAACAAAACCCAGATGAACAAAATAGGAGTAAAGGTGAGAGCCATAGGATTGTGAGATAGTAAAAGAGCGGCAAACGAAGCTCCTAACCCCACGATAAACCTAGTTTTCTTTTCTAAAACAAGACGGCGAGAAAAATAAAAAATGAGCGGAAAAAATACAGCAGCCCAAGCTTCGTTCATGGCTCCTCGAACGTAAATATTGAGGGCATGATAAGGAGCATAAGTATAAAAGACAGATGACAAAAACCCTCCAGCTTTGCCAAAAATAGACGAAGCCAAAATATACATAAAAATAGCAGAAAGAATTATTTGGGTAGCAGCGGTCGCTTTGACAGAATTAACAAATGAAAAACCTAAAGTTCGATAAACTTGACCGACCACATATGGCATAGGTGGATAAAAATTAAAAAGAGGATAGCCATAACCATAACCTAAGTCTGGAGTCCAACGACAAGGAATTTGACCGTCTTTTAGGCATTTTTCTAACTCTAATTGACGAATCATTTGCATATCGTCATGCATATTGTAATAGCCTGGTTTAAGAAGAAATGAAAAAGCAGGGATGGTTACAACTAGAGTCAAAATAAACCAAAACAATTTGTGTTTAAAAATTTTAAGCATGATTATATTTTACAGTAGCTTTACTGAAGTTGATATAAAAGTAACTGATCGTTGGCTGGTTTTGAATAGAATTTGACTAGTTTAAGCTTGTCTAGATCAAGACTATCAATAGTAAGTCGAGATTTATTTATTAAAATATAAACTTCGTCGCCATATTTAAAGGCGTTGGTTAGATTTGAAGGTATTTTGGTAAAACCTAGGCCTAATCCGATGACAGTTAACTGATTGACTTGATTAGTATAAATTTGGAAACCATCGGGTAAAGTACCAAAGTTACCTTCGGTACCAACAATTACATTGGCTTGTTTAGACCTATCTTTTAAATATTGGGCTGCTTCTTGAATTCCCCATCCTGAAGTCCAGCCTTCTAAATAACCTGATTCAGTATTAGGTAATTTAACATCAAATGGTTTTGTAGAAAGATTGAAAATAAAAATTAAATTGGGAATAAATAATAAAGAAATAAAAATAATTTTGAAAATAGTTTTTTTAAAAAAAACTGATAACCCTAAAGTAATTAAAACAATTAGTGGAGGTAGAGTAAAAAGAATATATCGAGCAGTAAAAACTTTGGCAAAAATACAGTTGGAAATAAATGGCAAAATAAACCAAGAAATTAAGACTAAATGACTAATTTCTAATTTCGAATTTCTAATTTTTTTGATAAAAAATAAAATTAACCCGATTAATCCAAAAATTAAGATTGGCAAGGAAATATATTGGTTAAAAATAACTAAAGCATCGCCTAGATGAGGTCTGAGGGGATCGAATGGATGTTTGAGTATTTCTCCAATTGACCAGATGTAATCTTGATTACGAAGGGCAATCATTTGGAATTGAGGCCCAAGACGAAGAATATTATAAATAACAAAAGCAATAATTGATGAAATAATTGGAAGATAAGCAGTCTTTAAGTTTTTTAAATTAAGAACTATAAAACTAAAAACAGCTAAAACAACAAAATAAATAGCAGGTGATTTGGTAAGCCAGGCTAGTCCTAAAATAATACCTAGAATAAGGGATAAATCGAGTCTTTTGAATTTTGATAAAAGTAAAGTAAAGAATAAAGACCAAACGCCAAACATAGAAAGTAGATTGTCTGGTAGGGCCATACGGTCAAAGAAAAAAGAAAACGGGAGAAAAATATAAATAATACTGGATAAAAATCCGAGATAAAAATTATCTTTTAAAGAGTTGAAAATAAATTTCAGAGGATTTTTTTCGATACTAGAAAATGAAATTAAAATACAAATGATAGAAAAAATGCCAACAAGACTTAAGAATCCAGCAAGAATCGAAATAAAGCGACCGGCCACCAAAGGATCGGATATAAATTTAAAAATAACAGCAGTAAACCACATGAAAAGAGGCTGTTTACCATCAGTTTGAGGAATAAATCTTAGAGTTTCGACACTTTTGATAATTTGAGACCAACGAATATAGATGGCCTCATCACCAAAAACTGGAATAGCAGTTAAATTTTGTAATCGACTAAAAAAATAGAGTCCAACAAGAAGAATAATCAAAAAAATCTTTAAAAACCAATTATTTTTCTTGATCATAAAGACCTTTTATATCATTGTACTTAACTCGAATAATTTCTTGGAGCATTTGTTTGGATTCTTTTTTAAAACGAATGGCATCATCACCTTTAGTGGTACTAGAATCTTCATTCTTCCAGAGAACTTCAACTTCTTTAATTTTGTAACCCCACTTTTGAGCCATAAACAAAAGTTCAACATCGAAAGCGGAAACTCGCCAACCTTTGTTGTCAGATTTGTCTTTAAAAAATTGGAGTTCAGGAAATATTTTTTTGGCGAGATCAGTTTTAATAGTTTTGAACCCACATTGGGTATCAATTATATTTGGGAGCAAAAAAAGTCGACGACCAAAAAGAAAAGCCTTGGCCATAAGTTTTCTAATGAATGAATTTCCCTCTCGAGAACTACCACGCGAACCAATGACAACATCGTAGCCTTGATCAAAGAAAGGAAGAAGTTTAGAAAGCTCTTCAATAGGAGTGGATTGATCCATATCGGTAAAAAGGACAATAGGATATTTGGCTTTTTGAATGCCACCCCAAACTGCTGAAGGTTTACCTCCATGGGGAAGATCTAAAACTTGGAAATTTTTATATTTTGAAGAAATATCTTGGGCAAGTTTTAAACTATTATCAGTAGATTCGTCGTTGCAAACTAAAACTTCCCAATCGTATTTTTGCTTTTTGAGATAGTCATATACTTGAGTCAAAACACCTCTCTTGAGATTATTTTCTTCGTTGTAACACGGAATGACAATAGATATTCCTTGATTCATAAGTTTATTTTAAACTATTTTGGGTAGTTTGAGTGTGAACTAACTTAAAAATTTTAATACCATTGATTTCCCATTGAGAATCAATTTTGGCCCAACCAAAGGCAGCAACATTCCATTCGGGGTTGTTAATAGGATTGCAATCAATTTGGAATGGTTCGCAAACAACGAATAATTGGTCAGTTATTTGATCGTGAAGACTAACTAATTTTGAGGAATCTTTTTGAGTTAAAAGATATTTGTAGGGAGGATCATAATTTTGTTTGGCAAGTAGGGCGAAATTATATTTTTGAGAATTGGAGGCTTGGATAATTGAATCATCAATTTTTTGAACTGTTGCCAATTGATCGTTGGGCGACCAACGAAAAGGATTATTGAAAAGAGAAAAAACAGTTATTAAAGCTAGGGCACAGTAGCCAATAATTTTAAACCGATTGATCAATAAGGCTGCCAAAATAAAAACGACAGGAAAGAGGAATCCAAAATAATGATCGTAGATATGTTGTTTGTAAAGAGCTAAGGCAATTAGACCAAATAAATACCAACTAAAGATAATCCAAAAAGAAAATTGTTTAGACTTGGGTTTTTTGATGATATAAAAAAGTAAGCCGATGGCAAGAACAACACTGATAATAATGCCAACAGTTTCGTCTTTGCCAGCAAGGAGTCGAGTATTAACTTGATTAAACAACTCAGGGAGTTTGGGAATAGCTTTGTAAGGTTTAATATTTACAGTAGTTTCACGATAAGTAAAAAAATTGATTAGAGCTTTGACATTTTGACCCTGATGTTTGATATCAAAAAGAACTTGAGGAGTGAGAGATAAGATAAAAATAACGACAGCAATTAGAGAATTGATTAAAAATGGTTTTAATAATTTTGATTTGGTTTTGATAAATTTGATGAGATTAAAAAGCCAATAAAGACCAACTATGGGCAATAAAGCAAGTCCAAGATAATGACTATTGATAACCATAACAAAAGCTAAACTAGCCCAAATGAAAAATTTATATTTTTGAAGTCGAAAACTTTCGAAAAATAAGTATATAAATAGTAGAGCAAAAAAAGGCATGATATTGGGATTCCAAATAAAATTGGAATATTTGATGACCACTGGAGAAATGGCAAACAAAAAGGCAGCGATAAGACCAGTGTTTCGATTAAACCAACGGTTTGATACAAAATAAATCAAAAATATAGTGGCAATATTGATCAGAGCAATAAAGACAGCCGGCCCAACTGGACTAAAATTGGCTAGCCAAAGTGATGGAGTAATTAAATAATAGAAGTAGGGGCCGAGATACATATTACCAATACTGGTTTGAGGGCCAATGAAAAACAAATCGCCATTTTTTAGAAAATCTCTGATAATAGAGACATCACGACCCTGATCACCTAGAAATTCCATATAACCATCAATTTGATACAACCTAAAAAAGGCACCTATGATTAGGATAATTATTAAAATCCAATTTTTGAAAATAAATTTTTTAAGCACGATGAAAGTTAATTTTAAACCACAATTTGAAAAGATCAGAAAAACTTTTGATAATGACTTTTAATTGACGTCCGGTAGCTTGACCTTCTAGTCTGGCAAAATGATGGACTCCAATTTCACTAATTTTGAAACCAGCTTTTTTGGCTTTAATAAGGAATTCACTACTAATAAAGGCTCCCCTTTCGGCTTCAAGTTTGGGGATAGTATCAATAACTTTTTTGGAGACTAATTTGAAGGCACAATCGATATCAGTAACATGGAGACCAAATAGAATAAAGACAATTAACTCCCAGATTTTTGAAGTTAAAATTGCAGCTTTGGAAACTTGGCGAGCCAAATAATAGCCAATAACTAAATCTGAACCTGTTTCCTGTTGTTTTTTGATAAATTTAGTAACTTCAGAAAAATCGAATTGACCGTCGGAGTCGGTAAAAACAATCCATTTGTACTGAGCATTGTAGAAACCACTTTTGAGGGCGGCACCATAACCTCGATTGGGGTTGTGAGTAATGATCTTTATTTGTTTAGGATAGGATTTTTTTATCTCTTCTAAGACTTTGCCAGTGTTGTCTTTTGAACCATCATTTATGAGTATTATTTCCCATTTTTGGGCAATTTTTTGAAGGACTGGGACAGTCTTGGAGATG
>Ga0265297_10002109_pt1 | contig 42346 bp, 37 predicted proteins | sample Munlanlwell13791_FD_192502 | JGI IMG/M metagenome (GOLD analysis project Ga0265297, IMG submission 192502) | Leachate microbial communities from a municipal landfill in Southern Ontario, Canada - Leachate well 137-91 | ecosystem: Engineered > Solid waste > Landfill > Unclassified | place... | reverse complement strand
GTTGACTATGAAATTATCAACAAAAATGGCAAGTTAACCGAAATAGAATTTACAAAAATGAAGAAACATCCTTCAGAGGGTCATAGTATAGCCATCAAGCTTGGTATTCATGACGAGCGGATACTCAGCGGAATCCGTCATCATCATGAAAAAATGGAGGGCGGAGGATATCCCGATGGGATCAAAGAGGATAAAATCAGTCAGTTTGCCAGAATAATCGGGGTGTGCGATGTGTTTGATGCCCTCTCAACCAAACGCTCGTATAAAGACCCCATGAGCTCATTCGAATCCTTGCGCCTTATGAAACAGCAGATGCAAGGGCATCTCGATATGGGTATGGTGGATGCGTTTATTAAAATGTTACGAAAGCAGGAAAGTGAAAAATGAAAAAACTAACCATTGCGGATGCAGCTGAGTATTTCAAAGTCTCCAAAGAAGCAATTCACAATCGTATTCGCCGAGGATCGCTTGACTGTATCGTTGAAAATGGGGTGAAATACGTTACCGTTTCCTCTGAAAAAACAAACAGCGTGACAAACAACGTCAGCGATAACCGCTACACTCTCTACATCGAGTCGGAAAACGAACGGCTTCGTGAAAAAGTGGATGTTCTTGAAAAAGAGACCACCCGTTTACGTGATCAACGTGAACTCATGCTGATCAATGAGCGAATCAACGTAGAGCAAATCTACAAAGAGCGTGATGCCCAGCTACGTAATATTTTAAATGTCGTTGCAACTAAATTTCTCTCTCACGTGAGTGAAGATTTGGTCATGCAAGAGGCTATGGGCGAGACAGTAGAAGCAGATGCCATCAATGCGGACATCGTTCCCGACATTGAGGTGGGCGAGGAGTGGATAACGCTTAAGTCATTTTTAAAACTGAAGCGTTATGGAGATAACATCAAAAAAAATATCAAGCGACGGTTTAAAGCGGCCGCCGAGGAGGGTGATGAACGTTTTATCGTCCGAAACGAGAAGGTTTATTTGAGCCCTTCTCTTCACGATTACTCAAACCTCTTGGCGGGGCGCTAGAAGTATATTTTACACGCCATCGGAATATATTCTGATTTTCCTTTGGCGGGGCAAGCCCTTCGCCTTCGGTTCCGAACCTATAAAAATGAGGTTACTCATTTCTATAACGGTTCTCATGCTAACGCTGTGTTCTCCTCGGCGCAGAGCCCTCGCGCAGTGAACCGCGCTTATTGTCTTTAATGCCTTGTTTTCCACGATTTAGATTGTTGAAACAGCTCTGACAGATATTAAATTCGCTTCCCACTGCAAGCGGTTTCCCGCACGTTTTGCATCGTGGGACAAAATGGCTTTGTTTGAGAGAATTTTCGATAAAACGGTTTAGCTCTCCACGATACGAACGGGCTTTTTCGCTGTCCACAAAAAACTCACCCAAACGATACGATAACCACAGATACAAACTAATCTCTTTAATCTGATCTTCGGCTTCTTGGAGTTCTTCGGTCGTTTGGGCATGTGATCCCACATGGCGCGGAGGAATATAGGCGATGGGTTTTGCCTGCGCTAACGCCCTAACATATCGCTCATAGGCTCCCATCACGATAGGTGATTTCGTCGACAGCGGTGCTGTGGCTAGAATATATTTGGTACGCATGTCCAAATCATAACGATCCACAATGACCGAAGCCTCTGCCATTGATTCAAGGTTTATCGCTCGAAAGGGTCCTTCAAACTTCATGTTTTCCACAAAAAATTCGATGATAGCTGCGAGAGATTTCTCTTCTAAAATCGTGGAGACGAGCTGTATGTGATCAAAATTTGCCATAACATTAAAAGGAATTTTAATCGCTTCCGCCTCACGTGTAAACAAAGGGGTTATTTTTTTGAGGACATCGGCACTCAGCGCCCCGACATACCCTTTTTCACTCATTCCGTATCGCCCTGCACGCCCTGCTATTTGCTGTATTTCACTCACGCTTAAATCGCGTTGGTTTTGTCCGTCAAATTTATCGGCTTTGGAAAACAGCAGCGTTTTAATCGGGAGATTAAGCCCCATGGCGATGGCATCGGTTGCAACGAGGATTTGGGTCTCCCCTTCGCGAAAACGGCGTGCCTCTTCACGGCGCACTTCAGGTCCTAGATTCCCATAAATAACACTTGTTTTATACGTTTGAGAAAGCTGTTGTTTGAGACGAAGGGCATTGGTACGGGTAAAAGCAATAACCGCTGTTTGTGGTTCTATGGCATCAACAGGGGTCACATGAGAGAGAAGTTCAAGGGGATTTTTACGCTCAAATTCGATAATTTCCAGCGGTTCTCCAAGATACTGCGCCAATGCCACAATCGCCTCACGCGAATTCGGAGATCCGGTCATGATGACGGTTTTGGCGGGTGCACCGATGATGGCATTCGCCCACGCCCACCCGCGATCACGGTCCCCAATCATCTGCACCTCATCGATAACACACGTATCCACCTCGGATTCAAAGCTGAGCATCTCGATAGTGGAACTGATATGCGTTGCATCCTCATCGACAATCTGCTCTTCTCCGGTGATAAGAGAGGCGTTTATACCGTGCTCGCGTAAATCTTCATACCCCTCTAACGCTAACAAACGCAAAGGGGCGAGATAGTATCCCGTCCCGCCCGTGCGTAATTGCTCCATCGCTGTGTAGGTTTTACCGCTGTTAGTCGGTCCGATATGTAAAACAAGTTTGCGGCGAAGCGAGCGTGCGAGGGGGAAGAGATTTTTAAAATCCCGTACCGTTCGTGCCAACAACTCTTGACGCTGCTTTTTGACGAGTTCTCCAGCGATACGCCGATCAAAAGCGAAAAGAACACGACGCACCACTTTGGCGTTAATATGAAGAGTATCGCTCAAATAGGGTAATAAAATTTCATACGCCATCGCATACAAGGTAGGCTCATCTAAATTTAAAAGTTTTGCGTGCTCTTGGCACTCTCGTATCAGCACTTCGAGTTCGCTCAAGAAGGCTGCACGCAGTTCACCCCCTTGCTTCTCAAACTGCGCATCAAACACCAAATCCTCTTCATTCCATATCAGACGGGTTATCTCTGGGTGGCTCACCTGAACATGCGTAGTATGAAGCAGCGGCTCGTTTCGATAAGGGAGGTTTATCGCCTGAGGATACTCGATAAGCAGCTCTTCGCCGACAAACTCGATACCAATGGCGTGAGAGGGCAACACACGCTTGAGCGTCTCCATTGTGAGAGGATAAAACGTGTTTGTATTGGATGGAGGCGCCCCTTTGAGGGCAGCAAGTATCTCATCGTGTGTGAGATAGCGATGATTGTTGAGTTTTAATGTCGAAAGAAAAGAGGTGATTTGAGCTTGTTTTTGGATAACGAATTCTTCTTTGAGAACATTGATTTCAGGAATTAACACCTCAATATTTTCTTCATGCAGGCGTTTGGAGTTTAACGGGGAAGTTTTAAGTACATGAATTTTTGTAAAACGCTCCTCCCCTACATCATACACAATGGAGGCGTAAAATTCCAGTCGATCATCGTAATCAAACTTCCCGTCCAGCGCCTTTTCAAGAATTTCACGTTTATGTACGTAACGGATATGCTCGAGCTTGGAAGCAATCTTTTCAGGGGTAATTTTACGGGTACGGACATCACCGAAAGCAAGATGCAAAGCCACTCGCTCATCACGAGTCATCTCAAAGGCTTCCAAAAGCTCATCGATTTTTTCTTCTCGCTCATGCGGTTTTTCACGCGGTTTTGGGTTGGGGTAGACTTTGCCGTTTTGGGTAAAAAAATCGACAATCATCGCGCGATTATCCGTTTCTCCCTCAGACCACACCCGTCGAAACGATTTTATCAGAATCTCTTTACCGGTTGTCCCGTCAAATATTCCCAACGTATGCGCCAACGCAATCAGCGTCTCCGTCGGTACGCGCTCAATCCCCTCATCAAATCCCTCATCGCCGAAAAAATGGCGGATAGACTGGTTGAGTTTTATCATTTTTTTCTTTTTCTTAGCCATAGTGTAAGTGTAGCTAAAAATCCTAAGGGGTATCTTTTTGTAGTTTTGATAAACTCTGCGCAAATAAGAATGATGGACAATGCTATGATTGATTTAGGTGTCGATGAGTGGACGCAAAGCGACTATTTGACAAACAAACGTGTGTTAGAAGCTCAAGGGGTGAGGGTTGTGTTAGTCGATACTATTTTAAATCCCATAGAGGGGGTTGAAGCCATTACGTATAACCCACCGTTGTTGCGTGAACTGCCCAGCGGCAGTGTGTTTGTCTTTTACTGTGACAGTGGGAAAGGGACCCATTCACGGCTAAAAGAGTTTCGGACTAAATTTCCCGATCATGTTTGTATCAGTTTGCGAGGGGGGAGAGGGTATTGGAGACGGAACTTGAGCGTATAACGTCAGCGTGTGAGGCGTTTGTCCTCTCAATAAAAGAAGGGCGTTATTACGATGCGCATGAGGACTTGGAAGCACTATGGTTTCCGCGTCGCTTTGAAGAGTGCCACGAAGTAAAATTCTGGAAAGGATTTATCAATGCGGCGGTCTGTTTTGAGCTGAACCAAAAAGGTCGCCCGAAACCATCCGAAACAGCGTGGAAAACGTATTGTAAATATCGCTCTCTTTTGGGAACGTTTGAAACAGAGCATTATGAAATGTACGTTAGAATAGTGCAACTAATAGAAAAAAAACGAGGTGATTTATGTCCCAATTCTTAGATGCAATGAAATTTCGTCATGCGTGCAAACGTTTTGACACTACAAAAGCGATACCCACCGAGCAGTTTGAGTCAATTTTAGAGGTATGCCGAACTTCTCCTTCGTCGTTTGGAATGGAACCGTGGAGACTGATCGTAGTACGCAGTGAAAAACTGCGCAAAGCACTCAAATCCTCTTGTTGGAACCAAAACCAAATCACCGAAGCAAGCGAGCTGGTGATTTTTACCACGGATAACGATACCGTTCGCAGTGATTCTCCCTATGTCCGCAAAATGTTTGAACGCCGAGGGATGCCACCTGAGATGGTGGATATGTATATGGGCGTCTATAAAAACTATCTTGCCCCTATCGAAGAAGATGAAATTTTGCTCGAAAACTGGACAGCAAAACAATGTTATATCGCTTTGGCAAATGCCATGACGTATGCCGCGACTCTCGAAATTGACAGTTGTCCGATCGAAGGATTTGACAAAGAGGAGGTTGAAGCCATCCTCGATTTAGAGTACGGTCACAGCGTCGCGGTTATTTGCGCCTTTGGATATCGAATCGACCCCCAAAGCGCTCAAATGAGACTTCCCCTAACGAGCATTGTGGAGTATAAATAAATGCTGCAAAAAGTAGAACAAAAATTGGAGCATTACACCACCACAGCAGATCACTACAGTGATTTTGCCCTCAATTTTGCCACCGAATACGGGCTAAAGCTTTTGGGCGCCGTTGCTATCTTTTTCATTGGAAAATGGATGGCAAAACAGTTTCTAAAACTTATGCGTCGAGGGATGGAACGAGCAGAGGTCGATGCGACGCTGATTTCATTTTCCAGCAATGTCCTTTATGTTGCGCTCATCATCGCCATCGTGGTTGCAGCAGCCAGTAATCTGGGAATCAATACCTCTTCGTTTATCGCTATCTTCGGTGCGGCAGGTCTGGCTATCGGACTGGCACTCAAAGACACCCTTGCCAACGTCGGGGCTGCGGTGCTCATCATCTTCTTTCGCCCTTTTAAGGTCAATGATTCTATCGAAGTTTCAGGGGTAGTGGGAACCGTCAAAACCATCAATCTTTTTTCTACAACCCTTACCACCGCCGATAATCGCTCTATCATCATCCCCAATGGAACGCTCGTTGCCGGAAATATTATCAACAATACCAGCAATCTATCTCGTCGGATTGATCTAATATTTGACATCGGTTATCACGATAATCTCAAGGTTGCCAAAGAGGTTCTTTCAAACGTATTGAATGAACATCCAAAAGTGCTCAAAGAGCCTGCTTTTGTTGTTGCGGTGGGAGCACTTGCCACTAATTCCGTTCAGCTCTATGCGCGTCCGTGGGTTTTAAATGAAGAATATTGGGATGTGCGCTTTGAGCTCATTGAAGCCATAAAGCTCAAATTTGATGAACATGCCATCAGTGTCCCCTTTCCGCAGATGAATTTGCACGTTCAAAAAGATATCGTCACTTAATCCTTGGCACTTTTTCGTTCATGGGCATAAAATGCCCCTGCTGCTCCCAGTGCCGCAACTGTTCCGCCGATAAATAAATAGGTCGGAACATACTGATACAACACCCCCGCCCCCAATGCCCCCACAAATCCTCCTAGACCGTATGAGATCCCAAAGAAAAACTGCTGTGAAAGACGGCGCGCACGGTAGAGGGAAAAGAGGGTACTGATTGCAGCCGTATGAAAGAGTGCGAAGCTAAAGGCATGCAAACTCTGAGAGAGGGCCAATAATGGTAATGAGTTGGGGAAGAGCGCAACCATCAGCCACCGAAGTGCCGTGATAAACGCAGTAATCCAGAGGATAACATAGAGATTGCGACGAAGCAGTGAGCCTTGGAAATAAAACATCAAAATCTCCGCAATGACCCCAAAACTCCAAAGCCATACGGTTGCATTGAGAGAGAGTCCATGATCGGTGATGTAAATGGTAAAGAAGTTGTAAAAAGGTCCAAAACTCACCTGCATCAAAAAAAAGCCGATCCACAAATAAAGATGCTCAAAGGGGTTAAAAACAGAGTCATTGCTTTCACATTCGGACGTCGTACACTTTTTATGTTCCGAGCCAATGATCGCACCAAAAATCAAGGTACCCAATGCCATGGCAATCAAAAAGCCAATACCGATTTGAGGTGATGTCAGCCACTGTACCAAAACCAATGCCACTGCTATAAATCCGATGGAACCAAACAGCCGAATCTTTCCGTACTTCTCTCGCCCGATACGCTCCAGTGCAATAACTTCAACATACGGGAGGACAAGGGCAATCCCAATTCCAAAGAGGATATTAACCCCCAACAGTGCCCAAAAGTGTTCCAGAGAGGGATAGAACCCGGCTGCCCCTACGGTCATAAAGGCGAGCGAGAGATAAAAAGTACGCTGATCGAGCTTGAACCCTCGTAAAAACAAAAAGGGGACGGCAAAACGAACTAGCGGTGCACTGGCGAAGATAATCCCTATCTCCATTGCAGACATTCCGCTCATCGAGAGGATTTTAGGGACAAAAATGACATGGACCCCGATAAGGGCAAAATAGAAGAAATAGAAGAGGGCGACGAGAATACTCAAACTAGGAAGCTCTAATGACGCATGTACCGCTTAGAAGGTCGTGCAGAGAGCGCTTATCTTTGCGAAATAGCCCGACAAAAAATCCAATTAAGGTAATAAGAGAAATAAAATACCCGATAAAACGAAGTATCAGCTTCCAATAAGGGGCAGCTTGAAGGGTGCGAGCGTCTACTACTCGCGTATGCGCCAATTTCTTCCCCGGTGTTTGACCGCTTTTGTGCCACAGCGTGACCGTAACGATCATAAACAAACCAAGCTGCACGATGGAAACAAGGGGATTAGGAGGATTTTTAAGCGCCTCTTTGTTTTGCATGATGACATCGATTCCACCCGCACTGTGCGTTTGATCGTAACCGAAAAGGAGAATGATGAGGAGAGCGATAGGCAAACCTATCATAAAAATGTCCGTGATAAACCCTAATGCGCGAGACCAAAAGGAGGCATAAGCAATTTTAACGGAAGCAGGTTTGAATAGTTTTTGATTTTTTTTAAGAGTTCGATGTCGCATGGAGGAATTATAACCTCTTATTACCGTTTGTTTACCAACTTGTTTCATAATAGTGTTATCCCAATTGGTCGCAGCAGCCAAAAGGGAGTTTCATTCTTTCGATACTCCTTAAGTTCAAAGCGCCTCGGATGTCTACCCTCATGGGGTACGATCTCTTCCGAGGACCCTTATCTTCCTAAAAATTATCGTTTAATTCCCAGCAATGTTTCTAGCAGCGTATCGGATGTCGTAATCGTTTTGGCATTTGCCTGATAACCACGCTGAATAATAATGAGATTGGTCAGAGATTTGGACAAATCAACGTTGGAAGCTTCAAGAGCAGATGATTGCATAAATCCACGTCCTGCCGTTGCTGCCGTACCGATGATCGGATCCCCGGAGTTAGCGGATTGGAGATAGACATTACCGCCATCACTCACAAGACCTTCATTATTGGTAAACTTGGCCATTGCAATTTGTGCTAAACCAAATGAGCGTCCGTTAGAGAAAGATCCTATGAGTGTTCCGCTTTGATCGATCCGGATCCCCACGAGGTCTCCCCCCGGATAACCATCTTGGCTAATACCGCTGGTTGCAGAGGGGTTGTCAAAGCTCGTAATACCGTCAAATCCACCTGCGGGAGTACCAAAATCCAGATTGACGGTTTGTGGAGATGACGAACCATTGTTTGCCGTCATATCAAAAGAAGGGATTGTATAATCTGCTAACGCTCCATTTTCATCAAAATTGATAACTCCCCCGGTTAAAACATTGGGATTCGTGGTAGTTGCTCCGGTTATAGTAGCAGGGTTTGGAACCGTAATGGTATATTCCCATGCCGATGTCGGGAGGCTTTGGATCTTTCTAAAATTCAAGGTTACGGTATGTTTAGAACCCAAGGAATCAAAAACATCGATACTTGCTGCATGGGTTGCTGCGTTGAGACCAAGAGATTGCCGAGTATCACCTGCCCCGGCTACAGCATTACCAGCGGTGTAGCTTCCGCCAAGGGTACTGAAAGCTTCTGATAATTTTAAATTTTCTTGATTACCCGTCCCGTTTCCTATCGTTAAACGGAATCCTGATCCCGTTGTAACATTATCGGTATTCACTACGAGCTTGCCGGATGCATTGACCGAGACGTCAACACTACCACCCCCTGCATTGTTGCTTAAAGCTGTTGCTATGTCGCCTCGTAAATCATTCACAGAATGAAAATAATAGGCGGGCGATGTATCGGCGATTGAATTGGATGCATCGTATATGAATTCATAGGTGTTTACAACGACTCCACCCTGTTCAACCGCAATGGTGAAACGTTGACCGTCTTTAAGCTGAAGCGCTTCGCCTGAGCTGTTAAACATGACAGACATATCATCGGCATTTGGCTGATCCGCTGCAGGTAATGCAATCCCATCTGAATCAACATATACCCCAGATGAATTAATTGCATAAGTAGGAGCAATCTGCGTATTGATAGTGCTCGTACTGAGATTGGCTTTCACAACGACTGCGGTAGATGCATTTGCTGGGGTTGTCAATCCCGGCTGAATTTGAATATTGCCGATTGGTGCAGTAGAATCAACCAATCCTGTATCATCATTGCGCACCCATCCTTGAGTGATAAAGCCGTTATTATCAACAAAATTTCCTTTTGCATCAAATTTAAAATCCCCGGAACGGGAGTATTTATAGGTATTTCCACCATCAGCACTGACAATATAAAATCCGTCACCCTGAATTGCGACGTCGGTATTTTTGTCGGTATTTTGAATGGAACCTTGCGTCATGATCTTGGTAATGGAATTAATGGATGTCCCTAATCCGACTTGAACCGCATTTTTTCCCCCGAGTGACCCTTGCGGAGCGGTAGCAATTTGGCTCGTTTGTGCGAGTAAATCGGAAAAATTTGCACGTGAATATTTATAACCAATCGTATTAACATTGGCGATGTTGTTTGATTCAACGTCCATGGCAATCTGGTGCGACTGCAATCCGGTAACGCCTGAAAAAAGTGATCGTAACATAATAGACCCTTATGTGTAAAGTATATATTTAAAGCAAAATCTATTCCAAAATTATCGGTGCATTTGCAACGCTTTTTGGATCATTTCATCGACCGTGGTAATTGTTTTGGCGTTGGCCTGATAGGCACGTTGGGTTACGATCATATCGGTTAGTCCTACTTCTGAGCTAACATTAGACGTTTCTAGCTGACCACTTCGGACAGTTGCTCCCGTAATCGTTTCACCAGAGGAATTTTTCCAAAAAACTGCCTCTCCACTGTTTAAACTTTCCCTGAAATAAGTTCCTCCCTCACGATTCAACCCCTGATCATTTTGAAAATGATAGACGGCTATGCGACCAATGGCACTTTGTTTGCCATTCGTAAAATCACCAATAATTACCCCATTGTCATCAATCGCATAGTTCGTAAGAATTCCTCCTGAAGAGCCATCGCTTTGGGCCGCACCACTGATTGCAATCCCTTGAGTGGATATGACTCCTCCAAATCCACTCCCGAGATCTAGAGTAACAGAGGAACCATTATTATCCAAAGCTGGAATAGTAAAACTGTCAATGGCTCCATTTTCATCAAAAAATGCTTGCCCCGTTTGTGTATCATACAAGATGCTGCCGTCTTTTGATTTAGCTGTAGCAACGATATCCCATAAGGTCCCTGTTGGTTGCTGGCTTGCACTTTTAGTAAATGTTAGTGTAACCTGATTGGTTTCATTCTTTGCATTAATAGCCGTTCCAGTCATGGAACGAAGCGTATCATCGATTCCCAAGTTACCCATAAATTTTATGTTTGTTGTCGGTTCGACAGGATAGGCAAGACGTGTTGGAAAATCGAGGAGTGTCTGTGATGATGGTGACCCTAATGGTGCATCTGTTGCGGGCTTGTTGATTAAGTATGCTCCACTCACACCATTAGAGGCTAAATCTCCATAATCAAACGTAGGATCATACGAAAAATTAGTTAACATAGTGCCTGTAACATACATGCCATCACCAGTTACCAATCGCGCTGTAGATGAATTTACATTACCACCCACACTTTGATTAGTATCAAACTTGAAACTGCCATCTCGCGTAAAATAGTTTTCTTTATTAGAGCCAACGACTCCAAACCAACCATTTCCTTCCAGTGCAAGATCAGTATACCGATCCGATGGCATGAGAGAACCTTGTGCCATTAGAGTGCTTGTCGCTTGCACTTTCACTCCATATCCAATATCATTTGATGTTGTAGAATTTCCGCTCGCCATGATTTTGCTAAATAGATCAGAAAATTCTGTCGTATAGCTTTTATAGGCAGTCGTCGAAAGATTCGTTAAATTATCAGCAATAACATCTAACCCCGTCTGATTACTTTGAAGACCTGATATTCCTGCATAATATCCTTGTGTCATGATCAGCCTCCCGTAATCTCTTTGATCATGCTAAAGTCTATATAGCTAGATCCGAGCTTGGCGTACGTTTTACCGCTGTCAAATTTGATAGATTCAATCGGATAGAGTCCGACGCGTGAGCTGGCAGAAGTGCCATCAGTTTTAAGATACGATGATTCAACGTAATAGGTTCCTTCTGGTAAAACGGCTCCCGTATTGTCGGTACCATCCCAGCTATATTGAGTAATACCGGCACCGGTAGCCCCAATAGGGAGAGATTTCAGAATATTGCCGTTGACATTCATAATATTAACATTGCCGCTTGTCGCAGCGCTTGGGAAATAAAGTTCAAAATCCGTATTAGACCCTTTTGTCAGCGTAACCGCATTACTTCCGGTATCGGCTATTTTACCAATAGCTGAAATACCGGAGTATTGCATGGATGAGGCAAGAGAAGCTGCTAATGCTTCAAGTGCTTTATTCGTATTTTCAGCTGATTCCAATGTAGCCAGCTGAGACGTTTGAGAAAGAATCTTCTCGCTGTCCATCGGAGCGGTAGGATCTTGGTATTTGAGCTCCAACAAAAGAAGCTTTAAAAAGTCATCTTTGCCTAACACACTGTTTGGGTTAGTTGTACTCGACGTTGTAGCGGTAGTTGCCGTAGAACTCAATGTATTGCCATATGCGTCAATTGCCATAATATATCCTTTGATTACGCGTAATGCGGTAAGATGATTTCAAGAGCACTTAACTGCTCCTTGTTGGATTCAAGCTCTGCGAGCGATTGATACGATTGAAAACGGTTAGGCTGCTGTTGCTGTTGTTGCCCATTTTGATTTTGCTGTTGATTCTCTCCACCCGACATAAAGTTCATCGTTGCATTCGTAATACCCTGCCCTGCCAACTGCGCTTTAAGCTCAGTAGCATTGTGCGCGAGGAAAGCTACGCTATTAGCATTAACGGATTGAATATTTACGTGAACATTATTGCCTCTTTGAACCAGTGTCACTTCGACTTCGCCCAGTTTCTCAGGGTTGAGCTTCATCGTAATGCGGGTAAAAGGAGGCTTGTAGCTCTCAGCCGCCTCTTTAAGATCGATGGCAAAATGGCGTAGACTTTGCACCGCTTCCTTGGATTTTACTTCAAGCGAGTCTGCTTTGGATACATGAAGTCCTTTTGGCGACTCATCCAGCGTTTTACCTATGCCCTTTTCTTCTGTTTTTTCCGCATCGTTTTTTCCCTGAAGCAATGCACTTAATGCTTCTATATGAGCAGGAAGAAGACCTTTGTGTTGTTCTTTGGGTGTAGCATCTTTACTTATATCTGGGGTAACTGCCACTGAAACATCCAACCCTTTCAACAATGACTGCAACGGCTGAAGCGGTATCTTTTCAGCTTCTTTTTGCTGTTTATTCGCTTCACGCGCAGGTGTCTTTACATCATTCATCAACGCTACGAGAGCTTCTTTTCCTTTGAGCCCTTCGGGCATCTCCGTTTGTATTGGCTCTTTGAGGTCAATAACATTCTTCGCTAACAGTGCGGTTGGAAGCTCTTTAAAAACGGGCATCTCCATTTGTACCGGTTCTTTGAGGTCAATAACCCTCTTTGTTAACAGTGCGGTCGGAAGCTCTTTAAAAAGCGGTTTTTCTTTATCATCAAGCGTTGAAAGCGTTATTTCACTCATATCGATTCCCATTTTATCGGCAAGCTCTACAAGTCCCATAAGGGTTTTAGGAAGTTCTTTCCCCTCTGTCTTATATTCAGGAGCTTTTTCCATAATGGAATTTTTGAGATATTCTTTGGCTTTATGTATGAGCGAGTGAACCTGATCATTACTCAGTGCCTCTATAAATTCTTTGGGAAGTGCTTTTTTCTCTTCAGTACTCTCCAATATTGCCAAAACTTTTTTATCGACTTTTGGAGTATCCGCTATCTTAGCAAATTTAGTGGCTTCTGTATTTTTGACTGTTTTAGGATCAACCACTACTGAAAAGCTTTTTTCACTTTCACCGTCAAGGACTTTTTTTCCTTTTACGGGGATATTAAGTGAGGATAAAAGTTGTGCAAAAGTATCATTGGCTTTCGTATTTTTGCCCTTAGATGAGCCTCCAAGCAAATCAATCAGCAATGATGGTGTTTTGTTTTCTTTAACAACCATGCGCCATCCTTTTGGAAATAATTAAAATTAATAAGCAAAAAATATTCCACTTAACTACAAAAGTCACTTAAACCATCCTTAACTTTATTTTAGATAGAATTCGCGAAAATATTTGCTTCCCACAAGGACATTCAATGCAAAAAATTCGTAACATCGCCGTCATCGCACACGTTGACCATGGTAAAACGACTCTAGTTGACGGATTGCTCAAGCAATCCGGAACATATGGCAGCCACGAGCAAGTCAACGAAAGAGCAATGGACTCTAACGCCCTTGAGAAAGAACGCGGAATTACCATTCTTTCTAAAAACACGGCGATCCGCTACGGCGATCACAAAATCAATGTTATCGATACTCCGGGCCACGCCGACTTCGGTGGAGAAGTTGAGCGCGTATTGAAAATGGTTGACGGTGCCTTGATTCTTGTTGACGCGTATGAAGGGGTTATGCCTCAGACTAAGTTTGTTGTTAAGAAGATGTTAGCGCTTGGACTCAAGCCAATCGTTGTTATCAATAAAATCGACAAACCTTCCGCTGATCCTGAGCGCGTAGTTGACGAAGTATTTGACCTTTTCGTAGCAATGGACGCAACCGAAGATCAACTTGATTTCCCAATCATCTATGCCGCAGCGCGTGATGGTATGGCGAAACTAAACATGTCTGATCCTGATGGCGATTTCACATGTTTGTTTAACACAATCCTTGAAAAAGTGCCTGAGCCTACGGGTGATGCTGAAAACCCAACACAATTGCAAGTCTTTACACTTGACTACGATAACTATGTTGGTAAAATCGGTATTGCCCGTATCTTCAACGGACGCATTTCAAAAGGGGATAATATCCTCCTTGCAAAAGCAGACGGCGAAATGGTTAAGGGTAAAATCTCTAAACTTATCGGATTTATGGGTCTTAACCGTACAGAAATCCAAACTGCAGAAGCGGGCGACATCGTTGCACTTGCAGGTATTGAAACCGTAGACGTTGGGGATACCATTTGTGATCCTAACAATCCTATGCCATTGGATCCTATGCACGTTGAAGAGCCTACGTTGAACGTTTTCTTCTCCGTTAATGATTCTCCGCTTGCAGGTCAAGAGGGAAAACATATCACGTCAAACAAAATTCGTGAGCGTTTAGAAGCAGAGATGAACACGAACGTTGCAATGCGTTGTGAAGTAATCGGTGAGGGTAAATTCCAAGTTTCAGGACGTGGAGAACTTCAAATCACTATTCTTGCAGAAAATATGCGTCGTGAGGGCTTCGAGTTCGGTATCGGACGTCCGGAAGTTATCATACGTGAAATCGAAGGGGTCAAATGTGAGCCGTTCGAGCACCTCGTAGTTGACCTTCCTCAAGAGTTTGCAGGAAGTATCATCGAGCGTCTTGGTCGTCGTAAAGCGGAAATGACAGCGATGGTTCCAATGGGTGAGGGCTTTACGCGTGTTGAGTTCGTTATCCCTGCGCGCGGACTTATCGGTTTCCGTGGACAATTCTTGACTGAAACAAAGGGTGAGGGTGTTATGAATCACTCATTCCTTGAATTCCGCCCATACACTGCAAGTGGCGTTGAGAGCCGTCAATACGGAGCATTGACTTCTATGGAAGACGGTGTTACGTTGGCATTCTCCCTTGCAAACTTGCAAGAGCGTGGTGTATTGTTCGTTAATCCTCAGACAAAAGTTTACAAAGGGATGATCGTTGGTGAGCACAGTCGCACCAACGACCTAGACGTTAACCCGATCAAAGGAAAAGCACAATCAAACGTCCGTTCATCAGGAGCAGACGAAGCAATCAAGCTTATTCCACCTCGTGATATGAACCTTGAGCGTGCGCTTGAGTGGATTGAAGACGATGAGCTTCTTGAAGTAACTCCTCTTACTATCCGTATCCGTAAAAAATGGTTGGATCCAACTGACCGTAAGCGTTACGCTAAAAAGTAAATACCTCTCGTCATTCCCGCGAAGGCGGGAATCCAGCTGGATCCCCGGGTCAAGCCCGAGGATGACAAATAAAACTATTTCCCCATCTCTCTTCCCGCAATTATTCCGCTAGCCCATGCAAAGTTAAAATTATAACCCCCGCGTCGTCCGACAATATCCAGTACTTCACCGGCAAAATAAAGACCTTTAACCAGTTTTGACTCCATTGTTTTATCGTTTATCTGCACCGTAGCAACACCGCCTCCGCTCACTTCGGCGTGTTTAAAGCCATGGGTTCCATTGACCTCAAATTTCCAGTTTTGGATGAGATAGATGAGTTTTTGGAGCTCTTTATCCGAAAGGAGAGAAACAGCTTTTGAGGGATTAACGGCTACTTCTTCACAAAGATGGACAATCGTTTTACCGGGAATCAGTGTTGAAAGTACCGTTTCAAGCGATCGATTAGGGACGCAAGAGAAAAGTTTTTCAAGCATAACCCTCAGCGTTTGGGTATCAAAATGGGGCAGGAGATTAATCCCAATCGCAACACGCTGATGTTGCATAAGAGCGTGTGAAGCTCTCTGGCTAATGTCAAGTATTGCTAATCCCGAAATACCGTAACTGGCAAAGAGGATATCCCCTTGCACTTTTGTTAGTGGTTTGTTATCGATGGTTAGCGTCACTTCGGCAAACGTTTTGACCCCTGCCATTTTATGGTGAATTTTTGAGTTTAAATGCAGCTGGACTAATGAAGGATATTGCGGGATGATTTCGTGCCCAAATTCTGATGCAAAGCGATAGCCGTCATCCGTGGCACCCAATTGCGGTGCGGCTTGAGAGCCGGTTGCAATCAGAACCTTATCATAAACACTTTTTTCGTTCTCACAGTGAACAACAAAGCCTTTTTTCTCTTTGGTAAGCGCCGTCACTTTTTTTTCGGTGAGGATTTTCACCCCTGCATCCGTTACTGCACTTTTAAAGGCTATAAGTACCGCTTTAGCTTCGTTAGAGAGCGGGTAGCAACGACCATCGCTTTTACACTCCAAAAGCAGTCCTATGGAGTGACAAAATGTCTCAAAGGCTTCAAAGGGGAGCTGTTGCAACGCATACTCCACGAACGAAGGATCAAGACCTGCATAATCTTCAGGAGAAACGGTGGTATTGATAATATTGCACCGCCCGTTTCCCGAAGCTAAAATCTTTTTCCCGACACCGTTGTTGTGCTCATAAATCGTCACATTCGCCCCAGCGCGTGCGGCGGTAAGTGCTGCCATCAATCCGCTCGCACCACCGCCGAGTATCGCAACCCTATTGGATAGACTCACCCTTCTCTCCCGTACAGTTCATTGTACAGCTTCATGGCGTACCGATCCGATAAACTCGCGATGTAATCGCTGATAACACGATGTTTGTTCCGCAGGCTTAATTGATTGAGGTAGTAGGGCGGAAGCATTTTCGGTTCTTCCATAAGGGCATTGAATAGTCCGATAATCGCTTGTTTTCCGGCAAACATTTTGCGCATAATGTCTTTGTGCTGATAGAGACTTTGGAATAATATTTTTTTGAGTTTCTTGATCTGTGTTTCGAGCTCTGCGGAAAATCCGATTTGTATCGGCTGGGATGCGGGAATAACCGAAGCTAACACGCGTGTGTTATCTATTTTGTCTCGCGACTCTTCTAAAAGCGAATAGACAAGATGATTGATAAGATGGGAGCTAAAACGGTAGCGAAACATCTCATCTTCATCTTCACGGATCCCCTCATCGTACACTTTTTGCAAGATAGTTTGAATCAGCTCACTGGATTTAAGAGATTCAAACGAGATAAGCCCAGATGCCACACCATCATCAATATCATGACTGATATAAGCTATCTCATCGGCACGATCGACGATCATCGCTTCGATGCTTGGGTGCGTATCCAAAACAAAAGCATCCCGTATTGCCTCCGGTAAAAAAGATTTATTGTACGGGTACGAATGCTTCAAAATCCCTTCAAGGGTGGCATACGTAAGATTAAGTCCTAAAAATGCTTTATAACGCTGTTCTAACAAGGTTACAACCCGAAAGCTTTGGTAGTTGTGTTCAAATCCATTTTTGAATCCCTCTTTTTTCAAACACTCATCCAGAGTATCTCCCCCGATATGTCCAAAAGGGGTGTGCCCCATATCATGCGCGAGGGCTATCGATTCTGCCAACGATTCTTGAAGCCCCAAATGGGAGCAGATGGAACGGGCGATTTGACTCACTTCGATACTGTGGGTGAGGCGGGTACGGAAAAAATCCCCTTGGGAATTAAGAAATACCTGCGTTTTGTACTCAAGGCGTCTAAAGCTCCCCGAATGAATAATACGATCACGGTCACGGGCGTAGGGAGAGCGAAAATCGCTGCTTATATCAAAAAAACGGTGTTCAGGGTGCATACAAACCTTTTTAGTACAAGAATATCGAAAGATGGTCTAAAATTATACAATCCTCTTAACACTATTGTAACATTTTCATTTTACAATACTATTTCGATTCTCCTTCGAAGCATAAACCTCCCTCCATTAAGCCATAAAATGGAGGACTTTCCTCTTTTAGTTGATTTTTTCTTAAAAAAAGCTACAATAATAAAATTATACGAGATGAAACGAAGGTAGTGCCGATGGAATTAAAGTCGCGACCGGATCCAAAATCATTTATGTCCAATGACTATCGGAGCACTGGCAGACAGTTCTCACACGATAGTATTGAACGACACAAAGTGAAAGAAGAAGATTTTTTAAATCAAGAAGTTGATTATCGTAATTTCGTATTTGCACCCGAAGGGTACGAAGGTCCTGTTTTCTTTTTATACCTCCTCTCTCTTCCCTATTTTATTGGGCTTGGTTTCCTCTTTTTATTTATTGCACGAGCAAGTTATGAATACTTCTTGGAATTCAATCTCTCCTCGTATTTTGTGATATGGGCTATCGGGTATGAAGTGAGTGCGGTTTTACTTTTGATTATTATCTTTTTTGCTTGGCTCAACCACTACCGCAATCGCTACAACAGAGAGAATTCACGAATAAAAAGCAAACAAAGGAAAGGTTATTAAACGGTTTTTTCGTTACAATTGTGACTACATAGAAATACACTAGAAGGAATACAATGACCTACCGTTTACCCCTTATTCTCGCAACAGCAGCTACCTTCGCTTTTGCCGCACCCTCGACTCTTGCAATCGTGAACGGTAAAACCATCACCTCTGCGGATGCCAGCGCATTTATGTCCAAAGCCCTCCCCGGAATGACTTTCGACAAGCTTGATCCAAAGATGAAGCGTCAAGTGGTCGATCAGCTTATCAATCAGCACCTTATCAAAGGAGAAGTGGTCAAAAGCGGTATCCAAAATACCCCTCAGTTCAAACTCTCGTACGCAGCATTGCGCGATGATCTCGCGGTCGATATGTGGATGAAACAGCAAATGGGAAAAATCAGCGTCAGCGACAATGAAACCAAAACGTTTTACGATGCCAACAAAGACAAAATGAAACAAAACGGAAAAGTCGTACCATACGAAAAAGCAAAATTCGAGATTACGCAGTTTATCAAAATGGAAAAATTCAAAGCACAAATGACCAAAACGACGGAAACACTTCGTGCGAGTTCTAAAGTAGAAGTGAAGCTTTAGCCTTACTTCTTATCCCTCTTCGCTAACCCTTCTTTGAGGGTTTTTTGTATCTTCTCTTTAAATTTCGGATTCGCATCGCGCAATGATTTTTCAAAACGGGACACAAGCTTTGAATCGGTATTTTGATGCGTACATATCCCCTTAATCAACGTCTCATAGAGAGAATATTCTCCAATTGATCCAAAACGGCTTAATATACTATCGGCAGCATGGTTTAAAGCCTGATTTGTGCTCGTGCCGGAGTGAATGATTGCCGATAGTGATTCGAACGTCTCAGGGGCTTTAGCGTCACGTGCAACACTCTTTTTTGTCCGAGTCATCCATACATAGATCAAGACCAAAAAAATGAGACTAAAAAGCAAACTTACCATGGTAATAAGCAATGTAAATTTATCCATAAAAATCACTTGAGGTTAAAGGTGGGGAGATTGTAGCATATTGTAGGGTTTGTTTTGAGTATTTGTCATTCCGTGCCACGACACGGAATCCAAAAATGAGGATGGATACCGTATCAAATACGGTATGACGGAGAGAAGAGAAATGTTAAGAGATTACCATTTAACTTCGGTAGTTAGCATGTAAACTTTTTTCTCTTTTTGCTCATCAAGCGTATCTGTAGATGGAGAAGTCAAACTCCACACTTTTGCATCATCCGTAATTTTCTTGCCTGAAGCAATAAAAGATACGTTTTTGTTCATTTTATACGCAACACCAAGAAGTATTTGTTTCATATCTTGATCTTTTGTTTTTGTACCAGCTACACCTAATGCTACTTTATCAATGTCACTTACATCGTAACGTCCGATGATAGTCCAGTCTGTCATTGGGCGCACTTCCGCATTGACCGACCAGCCTTTGTACTCTTTACCATCCGTAAGTAAAGTATTTTGCGCTTTATCTTCTGCAATATAGTATTGTGCCGCAATCAAGAATTCCGGTTGATTGTACACAGCATGAATACCGTATATAGAACGATCAAATTCACCTTTGAAAGATTTTGATGGGTCATCATTACTAACAGTAACACTGTCAAGATCTACTTGTTCATCTTTATGGTTTTTAGAGATCAAACCATAGGTTGAAAGGTTAGCATACGTGTCTTTTGTAAGGTCATTTTTACCGACTTTATTCCCGCTTCCGATTAAGTGACCTGTCAAACGCCATTCGAGTGAAAGATCAGTGCTGTTTTCTTGATTTGCAGCAGTTTTATCGGCATGGTAACCCTCACCGTTAAACATACCAATTTCAGAAGAGAAAAATTCTGTTTTGGTTTTTAGGTTAAATCCAAGGTCGGCTGAGTTTATCAAATCCGGACCGCTGTCGGTTGCATTGGTTTTTTGCTCAACAGCAACTTTGTTGATTGAACGGTAATGCCATGCATTGTGCTCTTCGTAGTCGATCCATGGACGGTGTGCGATACCGATTTCTACACCTGTATACGGAAGAACTTTATCCAAATAAAGGTAAGCATATTTAGCGTACATATTGGCATAACTTGTAGATGAACCAAGTTCTTTTGTTGTATCCATCGTTACACGAAAAAAGTCTTTATCGTTAAAATACGCTTTTACTTGAACGTAGTTACGGCGAATTTCGAATCCTGTTGAATTAGCTACATCGGCTGCGCCAGTATAAGTACCTTTAACAGAGGCAACATCTCCAGTTAAATCAGGACGTACTGATGTCAAACCAAAGTAATGGGTACCGCTAAACTCAAGTGTTTTTGCTTTTGATTTTACGTTTACATATTTCTTTTGAGCATCTTTGTATTCAGAAAATGCTGATTCACCCTCACGTTGATTTGCATCAATCGTTTTTGCGTCAACGAAATCACCCATCTCCACACGACCTTCAGCCGGTGTTGTAAATACTTGACCTGTTTTTGGGTCACTAAATAGTGTCATAGTATCAGCATACACTACGCCAGACATCATTACCGCAGCAAGGGCAGATAAAGTTACTTTTTTCATTGGTTATCACTCCTGATTTTTAATAACGGTATTGTAGAAAAAGAAGATTACGTCAATGTTACGGTTACAAAAAGGTTACGATAAGGGAAATGGATTATAAACATAACCCGAGTGCATACGCTAAAACGGGTTAACAAGCTTTATTTGAGGAGAAAGAGAAGGGAGAAAAATGAAACATGGGTCTTCGGTGAAAAAGACACCTCTAAAAACATCGAAATGGGCTTAGAGGTGGCAAGAGCTTCCCGTTCGTTACCCTTCGACAAGCTCAGGGCGAACGGAGCGCTAGATTCCGTGTCGGAGCACGGAATGACGGATATTTATTTACCCGCCCAGTACTCACGTACCATGTTTGTTGTTTCAACAGGAAGTGCAATGTAGCCTAGTTTCTCAGCTGCTTTGTCACCGTTGCGGAATGAGTGATCGAAGAATTTGATTACTTCGGCGTTCGTTTCTGCTTTTTCATTAGGCATCAAGATAAACGTTGCCGCTACGATCGGATACGCATCGCCGTCTTGCATAACAAGTGAGCTGTAAAAGTGATCTTTTTTAGACCATTTTGCTTGTTTGACTGCATTTTGGAAGTTAGCCGTACGTGCAGTGATCCATTTGCCGCTTGCGGTTTGCAATGTTGCTGCTGAAAGGTTATTTTTCTCTTTATAAGCGTTTTCGATGTAGCCGATAGAATACGGAGTTTGTTTGATAAGGTTGGTTACACCCTCATTCCCTTTTCCGCCAACACCGGTTGCCCAGCCGATCGCTTTACCGATACCGAATTTGCTTTTCCACATTTTAGATGCTTCGCTCAAATAGTCGGTAAATACGTACGTAGTCCCTGATCCGTCAGAACGGTGAGCCACGATGATTTTTTCAGCCGGAAGGTTAACGCCCGCATTGTCAGCAGCGATTGCCGCATCATTCCACATTGTGATTTTACCCGCGAAGATATCAGCGACTACGCTGTTTTTCAATTTCAATTTCTCATCCGCAACACCAGGAAGGTTATGCGCAACAACGATAGAACCGATAACTGCCGGGAATTGAGTCAATTTTGCTTTTTCAAGCTCTTTTGGAGTCAACGGAGCATCCGTAGCACCGAAATCAACGATACGCTCAGAAACCTGCTTGATACCGCCGCCTGAACCGATTGACTGGTAGTTAACACGTGTTTTAGTCGCTTTTTGGTAGTTGTACGCCCAGTCATAGTAACATGGAGCTGGGAATGTTGCACCCGCACCGTTAATTTTCTCCGCTGCGATCATTGATGTCGCCGCAATAGCTGCGATCACTAAACCTTGAGTAACTTTTCTTAGCATGGATTGTCCTTGGTGGTTTTTTATTTCGATATTGTACAGTGACTAGGTAACACAAAGGTTACAGAATATGGTAAACTATTGTAATCAAATTGTGACGATAGTAGATTACAATCCCACATTTACGTTATTAACCAAAGGTTCAATCATGCTCCCACGTTATGAAAGCAAACTCAACGAAATTCGCACACAGCTCTCCAATCTAACTGTCGCCATCATCTGTGCTAACAAAGAAACCTTGAATGCATTTGAAAACAATCAAGACGAAAGCTACGAAAATGCCAAACAATGCCTTAAAAGTATCCAGTCCGATGCCAATACGATTGACAGCGAAGTGATTAAAACGCTTGCCTTGTATGGTCCTGAGGCGGATGAACTTCGCCTTCTTATTGCCTTTTTAAAAATGACCAATGAATTCGACCGTATCGGCGAAAATATGAAAAAATATACTATCCGACTTCAAGAACTTTGCCGTGGAGAGTGCGATCTTACGGTAATGACCCCCTCCATCATTCAGCTCCAAAAAACAACCATTAACGCGCTGGGGTACATCCATGAGTATTTGGAAGCTATGGCCACTTCGGATGCCCAAGAACTTTTCCGAAAGGTATCGGTCGAAGAGTCCAAAAATGATGATCTCTTCTCTGTTATCGAAAAAGATCTCCTTAATCTCATCTCTGAGTCCCACGAGCTCTCTGCGGATTATGTCAAAGTACTCGCAACCTTGCGCAAACTCGAGAGAACGGGTGATCGTACTGTCAACATTGCATCATTGCTCTTGTACGCCCAGCAAGGCGGCGAGTTAAATTTTCACGCGTAAGAGGCAGGACGTTGAGTGCGCTCATTCTGATCGTCGAGGACGAAGAGGATATTTTGGAACTGATGGAGTTTAATCTCGGACGTGAGGGATTTGAAACCATGGGGTTTCTCAATACCAAACGTGTCGCCGAAGTGCTCTGTGAGGAAAAAGTCGATCTGATTTTAATGGATCGCAATCTTCCCGGGACGGAGGGATCTGAATACATCGCCTCATTGCGGCGTCAGGGGATCAACACTCCGGTCATTTTTATCAGCGCCAAAGACAAAGATGAAGAGATTGAGCAAGGATTTGAACGTGGCGGAGATGATTATCTCACGAAACCTTTCAGCATGAAAGAGTTGGTTTTACGGGTAAAAGCGATTTTACGCCGTACTCAAAAATCATCCGGTGAGGGTGATATCACCTACCGCGACATAACTCTCAACCTCGCATCACGGACCCTCGTTATCGAAAATAGCCCCATAGAACTCACCAAGCTTGAATTTGATTTGCTGTACGCACTCATGGGCAACCAAAACATCGTACTGGATCGTGAGTATCTCCTCGAGCACGTCTGGGGAGGCGATGAAGTATACCAAGACCGTACCGTCAATGTCGCCATCAATCGTCTCAAAGAGAAAATCGACCCTGATAAAAGTAAAGACTACATCAAAACCGTGAGAGGAGTCGGTTACACCCTGTGTTAAAAATTCATCAGCTTTTTTTTCTCAACACACTGGCCCTTTTTATGGGGACTCTTGTTATTGCCTCATTTATTGGTTACTATACCCTCAAAGAGATGATTGTCAACGACAATATTGATCACCTCAAACGAACGCTGGAACTGGTTTCTGCACGCTCCAATCAATCCAACAGCTTAGATCACTATGTCAATGCCATACACAACCAAACCGATTATCGTGCCACCCTATTCGATACCGACGGAAACGTCCTCGCTGAGAGCAACATTGACAAACGTTCTGTTGATTCAACACGCAATCGGGAAGAGGTAATGAACGCCGTGACAGAATCTTATGGGGTAGAAGTACGCTACTCTGCCACGTTCGATGAAGATTATATTTTTGTTGCAAAACAAATCGCCTTTCACGGAGACATTGTCATTTTGCGGCTTGGAGTAACGCTCCACAGCGTTATGAAATATTTTTACCAATTGTGGATCAAACTGGCAGCATCTTTTGCCCTTTTTATCATCATTGCTCTCATTATTGCCTTTAAAATTTCTAAAAAAGCCCAGTACGATATTGCTCAAATCACTCATTATCTCCACGAAATATCGGCAAAAAACTATACGGCAGTCTTAAAACCGGAACATTTTAGAGAATTTTTGCAAATTACCCTCCTGCTCAAAAATCTTGTCAAAAAACTCCGTAATCGGGACAAACAAAAGCGCAAATACACCGCCCGACTTCGTCTTATCAACAAACAGCAAAATGACATTCTCTCTGCCATCAGCCATGAATTCAAAAACCCTGTCGCCGCCATCGTCGGATACACGGAAACCCTCCAAGAAGACCCCAGGCTCAATCTCGCCATACGAGAGAAGTTTTTAGGGAAAATCCACTCCAATGCCTTTAAAATCAGTACCATGCTCGATCGTCTCGCCCTCTCCGTCAAGCTCGAAAACAACGACCTCTCTATCAAGCCTGCCGTCTTCGATGTGGATACGTTATGCCGTGATGTCACCTCAACGCTTCAGGGGAAATATCCCCTTCGTCATATCCATTACGAGGGACACTCCAAAGAGATATACGCGGATAAAACGATGCTGGATCTCGTCATTACCAACCTCATTGATAACGCAATCAAATATTCGGAGGATGTGGTCACCCTCAGACTCACCGACCAAAAAATAGAAGTTATTGACAAAGGGATCGGGATCGCACCCAATGAACTAGAACTCATCTCAAACAAGTTTTACCGCGTTCAAAAAAACAGCTGGGACAATTCGATGGGATTGGGACTTGCCATTGTCAGTTATGTCTTAAAACTTCATAACGCAACGCTTCGTATTGAAAGCACTTTGGGTGTTGGCTCGACTTTTAGCTTTGGACTTGAGCCGCTTGTCCCAAAAAAATGATTTCACTCCCTCTAGAACTTCATCCGATTCTTGACGAACTGCGAGCTCACCAGATCACCCCTATTGTTGTCGGGGGGTATGTGCGCGATGCACTGCTCAATCTTCACTCCAAAGACATCGATATTGAGCTGTATAACCTGCACTCACTCGAAATGCTGGAACAGATACTCAAACCTTTTGGCAAACTCAATCTCGTAGGCAAAAGCTTCGGCGTCATAAAACTTCGACTTCACGAACTGGAAATCGACTTCTCTCCTCCGCGCACAGAGTCCAAACAAACAGCGGGGCATAAGGGATTTGAGGTGTGCTACGACTTTGAGCTTGACTTCTCTGCCGCCTCACTCCGACGTGATTTTACCATCAACGCCATCGGTTATAACTCCCAAACCAAAACGTTATTGGATCCCCACAACGGATTGGAAGATTTGCACAACAAACGGCTTAGATGCGTGAACGAGAAAACCTTTATCGAGGACCCTTTGCGTCCCATGCGAGCCATCCAATTCGCCGCCCGCTTTGACCTGACATGCGATCCGAAACTCCTGCACCTTTGCAAAGAGATGATTGCCAACGGTGCGCTTGAAGAGTTGCCCAAAGAGCGAATTTTTGAAGAGTTCAAAAAACTTTTTCTCTTGAGTTCCAAACCCTCCATCGGAATGGAATTATTGCACCGGATGGGAGGATTACCTTTTTTTGCACCGTTGGATGCGCTTGAGCAGACCCCGCAAGATCCCCTGTCCCATCCGGAGGGAAATGTATGGAGACACACCCTCATGGCACTGGATGTAATGGCCTCATTGCGGACAGGTGATTCAAAACGTGATCTAACACTTATGTTTGCCGTGTTATTGCACGACTGCGCCAAACCCATCACAACCGTCATCAACAATGGGGAAATTAATGCCCCTAAACACGCCAAAGCAGGGGTAGAAGTTGCCAAAAAGTTTTTAGAAAAAATCACCGACGAACACGCATTGCGAGAGGATATTCTCCCCCTTATCCGCTATCACGGAAAAGTACAGAAATTCTACGAAAACGCCGCTTCCATCCCCGAAATTCTCCGCCTAAGCACACGCGTCCCACTCGAGGAGCTGATTCTTGTGTCGCAGGCTGATTTTTTAGGGAGAGGGGTTAACGGAAAACGTCCCAAGCATTTTGAGGCAGGAGAATGGCTCTATTCTCACGCCAAAAAACTTGGAGTTTTGCACGCACCTCCCCAGCCTCTTCTGATGGGGCGGAATTTGATAGCGCTGGGACTTACCCCCTCCGAAAATTTTAAAATAATTTTAGACAGCGCCTACGAAGCACAGCTCAATCAACAATTTTTTACCACTCAAGAGGCAATTCAATGGATAAAAAAAGAGTTAGTAATAGCTTTGTAATCGAAACTGTATTACAATATCACGACAAAATAACGCAAGGCCTTGCATGATCGATAAAATATTTTTCAACTTCACGCGCTTCAGCGCCCTCTTAATCCTTGTTATTGTGGAATGGATTTTTGTAGTTTTATTCAACCAATCGCTTGAGGCCATGAATGCATTTGGGCTGGATTTCATCACCAAAGACGAATGGGCACCGAATCTCGATAAATTTGGGGCATATGCCGCCATCTTTGGTTCCGTTGCCTCCACCTTTTTGGCAATGCTTCTCGCCATTCCTGTCGCTATTGGCGTTGCTATTTTCCTAAGCGAAATCGCCCATGACAAAATCAAAGGATTTTTCGGCGTAAGCGTCGAACTTCTAGCCGCCATCCCTTCGGTCATTTACGGAATGTGGGGTCTCTTTTATTTCGTTCCGATTCTTCGCGATATTTTCGGCGGAATGGGGATTGGGCTTCTTGCCGCAGGAATCGTTTTGGCGATTATGATTTTACCGTTTATGGCAGCCGTTACTCGTGATGCGATGAACACCACCCCCGATATTCTCAAAGAATCGGCGTATGCACTGGGCGGAACCCAATGGGACGTTATCAAAGACATTATTATCCCTTACGCCAAAGCAGGGATTATCGGTTCGCTTATCTTGGCGCTTGGTCGTGCGATAGGGGAGACAATGGCGGTAACCTTTGTGATGGGGAACGTCCACCATGTCCCCGGATCGATTCTTGACCCGACAACCTCGATTCCGGTCACCCTTGCCAACGAGTTTACCGAAGCCGATTCGTCGCTCTATTTCTCGAGTCTTTTCGGTTTAGCGCTCACGTTGCTTATTATGAGTTTCGTCGTCATCGCCATTGCAAAATTCTACTTTTTACGTAAAGCGAGGAGAGCATAATGACTGCTGTACAAAAACGAATCCTCATCAACCGTATTGCATTGAGCTTCTCAACGCTGAGTGCCATTATCGCCTTGGCCTTTTTGTTTTGGATTCTGGGTGTTTTGGTGATGAAAGGGATGAGCGCACTCAACTGGAATATCTTTATCTTCGAGGGAGCGCCTCCGGGCTATGAAGAGAGTGGGCTCAAGCATGCGCTCGCAGGTCAACTCATTTTGGTCGGATTGGCCACTTCGGTCGGTGTTCCATTGGGAATTTTAGCCGGTACGTATTTGAGCGAGTATGGTAAAAATTCCAAACTTGCCCACACCATACGCGACATCAGCGACATTATGATGTCCGCACCCTCAATCGTTATCGGAGCATTCGTTTACGCGATTATCGTTATGCCCATGGGGCACTTTAGCGCGTGGGCAGGGGCTATTGCCTTGGCTATTATCATGATACCGATCATTTTGCGCACCACCGATGATATGCTTCAGCTCGTCCCAGGAACACTCCGAGAAGCTGCGTTTGCACTGGGGGCTCCAAAATATAAAGTTATTTTGAGCGTCGTCTATCGAGGGGCAAAAGCGGGTATTTTGACCGGCGTATTATTAGGAATTGCTCGAGTAGCAGGAGAGACGGCACCTCTGCTCTTCACCTCGTTTAACGATAACTTTTTTACCACCGATCTAAACGCGGCGATGCCTTCTCTTACGGTTACCATGTTTAATTACGCCACCAGTCCGTATGAAGATTGGCAACAACTGGGATGGGCGGCAGCTTTCATCCTCTCTATGTTCATTTTGGGTCTCAATATTGTGGGACGACTTATTTTATTAGCGGGAAAAAGGAAATAACTCATGGCAAGTATTATCGATATCAAAGAAGAGTGCGCGCTCCAAGTTCGAGATTTTGAATTCACCTACAAAGGTGCAGCAGAGCCTAGCTTGAAAAAAGTAACCATGCCAATCGCAAAAAACTCTATTACAGCTCTTATTGGACCTTCTGGATGCGGAAAAACGACCCTTTTGCGCGCATTTAATCGTATGCATGATTTGTATCCCGGTAACACCTATGCGGGTGAAATTGAGTTTGAAGGGCGCAATATTTTGAACCCCAAAGAAGATTTAATCCTTCTTCGTACCAAAATCGGGATGATTTTCCAAAAACCAACCGCATTCCCCATGTCCATTTTTGACAACGTTGCCTACGGCATGCGCCTTCAAGGGATTAAAAATAAGACGGAACTGGGTGATCGTGTCGAAAAAGCGCTCAAAGATGCCGCCATTTGGAAAGAGGTCAGCGATCGTCTCAAACAAGACGCAAACGGTCTTTCAGGGGGTCAGCAGCAACGCTTATGCATTGCCCGTGCCATCGCCGTAGAGCCTGAAGTATTACTTTTTGACGAACCCACCTCAGCGCTTGACCCCATCTCGACACAGGGGATCGAAAAACTCGTTATCGAGCTCAAAGAACGGGTCAGCATCATCATCGTTACTCATAATATGCAGCAAGCAGCGCGTGTAAGCGATTACACCGGATTTATGTATCTGGGTGAACTCATCGAGTTGGGTCAAACGGAAGAGCTCTTCGTCACCCCAAAAGAGAAACTCACCCAAGAGTACATCACGGGGAAATTTGGGTGATATTTCCCCTCTTTCGCCTACAGAAGAAGCCTTTATGAATCTCCTTTCTCTCTATCTGCCTCGACCTCTTACCACCAAAACACTTCAGTATTCGCTTGATTTGACCCTGAGTCGAGGGATTGAGAATGGTCATTATGGTCACAACCAGAATTACCATCTGGTTCTTTCCCCTTTTGGAGTACTGACGCTCATTGCCAAAGAGAAACAAGATATTTTGGAAGCGCTTAAACTGCTGGACATCTCTTTGGATGAAGAACATGTAATCACCCAAGACTATCCCATCCTTATTGATCCCAATCTCGCCAATACTTTTGAGGTACGCAATGAAGCGATCATACTGCGAGAGGCTACAACCCTTTCGCTCAACGTAATCGCGCTGGCCATCTCACAAAGTGTCGGGCTGGAACATTACGAAAAACGGCTCGACAGCCTCTTTGTGCAAAGCCGTGGTATTATCGAATCCATCCAGACATTTTCGATCTCAGGCCGCACTCATTTGATGGAGTTTGCCAAACGGCTTGCCCTCACCCGACATGACATGGTGAGCAATCTGTTATTGCTTGATAAACCCAATATTTTGTGGGACGATGAAGAAGCCGAAGCCCTCTACAACCGTCTTGCCTTTGTCTTGGAGCTGTATGACCGGCACGAAATTGCCCTCTCCAAACTTTCTCAAATCAAAGAAGATGTCATGCTTGTAATGGACATCATCAATCATAAAAAAAGTGAGTTTCTAGAGTGGATTATTATCGTATTGATTGCCGTAGAGATTGTTATGGGTCTCTATGAGTTTCTGCGCTAAAACATGTAATCCTTTCGAAACATGAAAAGATTATACTTTTCAGATGGAACCTTTACACCCTTTTTATGAGCGTTATCTTGATATTTTAGATATAGCATTTCAGCCCATTGTCGATATTCATTCGGGTGAACTGTTTGGGGTTGAAGCGCTTCTAAGAGGTACGGATACCCTTGGCTTTGAATCCATTGAGTCCTTTTTTGACCGTTTATATGAAGAAAATATTTTATACACCTTTGATCTCTCCCTTCGCGAAAAAGTGATCAAAAAATTTTGCACGATAGGCTTCCACTCCCAAATCAAACTTTTTTACAACCTTGACAATCGTCTCTTTGGAATGGCGGATTTTTCAAAAGGGAATACCTCCCGTTTATTAAAACGCTATGGCTTGGATCATAAAAGCATTGTCTTTGAACTCTCAGAGCACAATGAAATCGGGAATCTTGACCATTTTATCAGTCTTATGCGCCATTATCGCCATGAAGGTTTTTGTGTTGCAATCGATGATTTTGGAATCGGGCTGTCGGGATACAAGATGCTCTATCACACAACCCCCAACATTATTAAAATTGATCGATTTTTTCTCAGTGATGTGGACAGCGATTCCAAAAAAAAGCTTCTGGCGCGTCAGATGGTACAACTCTCTACGCTGATGGGATGTCGTGTCATTGCCGAGGGGGTAGAAACTCAGGCAGAGCTTTTGGTCTGCAAGGAGATAGGATGCCATTTGGTGCAGGGGTATTTTATACAGCGCCCGACCTTGGACTGCAGCCTGTTAACCCTCAAATATACCGACGTCAATACCCTTTCTTTGTCAGAAAAGCGAATTTCTGGGGATCAAGCCATTATACGAAAACGTTTGGAAATTTTAAAGGCCGTTACGATTGGCGATTCCATGGAAATCTTATTGGAAGAATTTAATGCCGATCCCAAACTTTTTCTTATCCCCATTGTTGATACTCAAGGTGCCCCCATGGGGATTATTCATGAACATCGTCTCAAATCGATCATCTACTCCCCTTTTGGGCGATCGCTGATTCAAAACAGCTCTTCAAATTTTTCGATTATAGAAACGTATTTGGAAACCATTCCCGTAGTGGACGTAACCATGCCGCTGGAAACGATCGTAGAGCTTTTTTCGCTTCATGAACATGCTCAGGGGGTGTTGGTGGTTGAATCTTCCAAATACATCGGCTATCTGAGCGCTCGCGTAATGATTGAAGCGGTGCATGAGCGTAATTTGATTCGTGCTCGTGATCAAAATCCTCTTAGCCGGCTTCCGGGAAATTTTATGATTAATGAGCACATTGCCCACGCTTTTGATTCAAACAGCAACAGCGCTTTTTGTTATTTTGATTTTGACCATTTTAAACCCTATAACGATCATTATGGATTTCGAAATGGAGACAGGGTTATTGTGTTGTTCGCCGAATTAATGCACAAAGTTTTATTGAGCGAATATTTTATCGGTCATATTGGGGGAGATGATTTTTTTGCAGGCTCTGTCATCAAAAATGATGCCATGTTTGAAGAATTTTGTACGCGGATACGACAACTGATTTACCAATTCGGTGAAGATGTCCGTGAATTTTACAGCGCCGAAGATCGTGTGCGCAGATGTATCGTTGCCGAAGATCGAGAGGGGAGAAGCAGAGAATTTGCGCTTCTTAACGTGAGTGCGGTCATTGTTTACAAAAGCTATGCGTCATCGATTCATTCGGCAGAACAGCTTCAAAAAGTATTTGCGATAGAAAAGAAAAACGCCAAAAAAGCGTTTGACCATCTTTGCATCATTATCGATTAAAAACTACTTTCCCATTTTTTCACTGTCAATTTCAATCACCGTATGAACATTCCCGCGCGGATAATAATCTGCAACGACTTTTAAGCGCTTAGGAGCGATTTTATCTTCAAATAGCGAATAGATCTCGTTCGCACCGTTTTCGTGCGAAATATGGCGGTTTCTGAACGAATTAATGTACAACTTGATTGCTTTGAGTTCAGCAACCCATTTGTCCGGCGTATATTCGATCGTTATGGTTGCAAAATCAGGATAGCCGCTGCGGGGACACAGGCAGGTAAACTCTGGCAAGGTCACTTTGACGACATAATCACGTTCATGGATATTGGGCCAAATCTCAAAATCTTTTTCCACATCAAAATTTTCAACTATTTGTTCACCGTATTTCATTTTCTTCCTTTAGTATTATTTTACCGTGGTAATTTCCCTGTCGGCAATTAATCTTCAATCTTTTGGCAATGGTATCAGCATGTGCATCCTCAATCATGCTCATCCATGTTACGGCTCCGCACAAATGGGCAGTAATATTAAGCCCTTGAAGTATATTTTGGTATTTTTCTTCCATTATGTGACGGGTATAGAGTGTATCGAAGCGAATAAAATCAATAGGAAACTCTTTTAAATACATCATGGTGACATGATTTCCGCCATACTTATCCAATGCGATTTTATACCCGACGGCTCGATATTGAGCAATTTGTTCACGGAATCGCTTTATTTGTGGGGAATATTCTTTCTCTTCAAATAAAATAACAATTTTATTTTTTGCTTCCGGATAACGCTGTAATATCTCAAGAGCATGTTGAAAAAATACTCCGTTACGTAACGTTACCGCTGAGAGTGAAACAACATAAATGGTCGAAGATTTCTCTGCCATTTTTGCCACAATTTCCAAAATATGACTCTCGTATTCACGCATTTTTCCCAAACGGTTCAGAAGAGGGATAAATCGACTTTGGTGAATAAGTCCTCCCCCTTTGTCCATCAGCTTAAAAGTTATCTCAGCCATTAAGCTTTTCTCACAGCTAACATTTTGTGAAGCAATTGAATATCGCTGGTAAACCAACGCATCTAAAACAGATTGTTCGAGCTCGGCCGGGATTATTTTATCGTCATCCGTAACCGTTTTTTTATCGATAGAAGCATATTGCAGCTCATACAGACGCGTTATCACCTCTTCGTATTTTTTAACATGCTTGGTATCGAGCAAGACGGCAGAGAGTCGTACTTCCATCTCATTAATACTGTTTTCTTGGTATTTGGTCAAAAAAAGTTCGATAAGAGCAATAATAATCTCTTTTTCTCCTCGAATTAGGAGAATACAATCTCCCCCTTTATAGCGGCAAATGGGGAGTTTTTTAATCTCTTTTGAGACGAAAAATTCGTTAATTTGACGGAGTGTCTCATTTAAAACTGTATTCCCGTTTTTGATTCCGTATTTTTCATTGATTGCGGTCAAATTATCGACGCTGATCATCACTACGGTTACAATGTAACGATTACTCCAACGATAATAGAGTTTTGTAAAATAATCATTTGTAAACGTATGGGTAATGGAATCGGTTATCGTTTCGTACGAACTTTGATTAATCAAAAAGAAAATAAAATAAATGGCAGTTGCCAATAAAATAAAAGAGAGAAAGATCAAAGAATTTATTGTTGCATCCGGCTGAGAAAAAAGAGTGTAAAATCCAACTGAACTGATTAAAAAAATAGGCAACCCCATCCGCAATGCTAAAATAAAGCGGTGAGATCGTTCTTTTTCTTCCGTATAAAAAGACATTAGATATCGAGGTGTTTAACGTCTTTTGCGTGTGTTTCGATGTAGTTACGACGTGGTTCTACATCATCCCCCATAAAGAGATTGAATGATTCACTCGCCGATTCGGCATCATCTACCGTAATACGAAGCAATACACGGTTTTCAGGTGTCATCGTTGTTTCCCAAAGCTGTTCAGGATTCATCTCCCCCAGACCTTTGTAGCGCTGAATATAAGACCCTTTTTTTGCATAATCGGTAATGTTTGTTAACAATTGAAGCAAATCACCCTCTAATGGCAAATTCCAATCTTGGATTTTACGGAAAATATAATTGGCCTCTGCAAAATGAGGTGAAGCAAACAAATCATCATTAACGTGCAATTCTTCCAACCCCTCTTTGGTTTGAACAAACAGATGCATATCTTCATCGTTCACATTTTTGCTCAAAATATTGTATCCTTGAGCATTTAAAAATGCTTCAACAGGAGCATAAAGGTCCGTCAACGAAAGGGCAATAAGATCAGGGTTTTCGATGAAATAACGGATCAAATCCACCAAAGCATAACGACGTTCTAGCGCATCAAGAGTACTTCGATAATGGTCAACCATTTTGAAAAATGAGACTAAATCGTTGACACCGACATTGAGATTATCCATCTCTAACACTTCAATTCCATTTTCAATCAAAAAGGCATTCATAACGCGATCATCTTTAAAATAGATCTCTTTTTTCCCTTTTTTATAGCGGTACAATGGAGGTTGCGCGAGGTAAAGATAGCCGTTTTCTACGATTTTAGGAAGATAACGGAAGAAAAAGGTAAGCAACAGGGTTTGAATATGGCTGCCGTCAACGTCCGCATCGGTCATGATGATGACTTTATGGTAACGCAGTTTTGCCTCGTTAAACTCTTCACCGATTCCACACCCAAGAGCGGTAATCATATTGGTAATCTCTTCGGATTTTAAAATTTTATCCAAACGGGATTTTTCAACATTGAGAATTTTACCTTTGAGCGGTAAAATCGCTTGAAAAACACGGTCGCGTCCTTGCTTGGCTGAACCTCCTGCAGAGTCCCCTTCCACCAGATACAATTCACTGATAGCCGGATCTTTGCTCTGACAATCCGCAAGCTTGCCGGGAAGTGTTCCCACCGTCATCGCATCTTTGCGACGGGTAAGTTCACGTGCTTTTTTCGCGGCTTCCCGTCCGCGTGCTGCCATAAGCGCTTTTTGAATGATGGCTTTGGCTTGAAGAGGATTTTCTTCAAAATATTTGGTTAATCGTTCATACGTAACTTTTTGTACCAACGGTCGAACGTAGGTATTTCCAAGCTTTCCTTTCGTTTGTCCCTCAAACTGTGGTTCAGGAACACGAACAGAGACAACACAGATAAGTCCCTCAGAAACATCCTCTCCAGAGAGCGGAATATCTTTTTCTTTGGCATTTCCATTTTGTTTGTTGTAATTCGAAATAACACGGGTTAATCCTGCACGAAAACCTGCTTCATGCGTACCGCCGTTAGGAGTATTGATATTATTGACAAACGTATACATTTTTTCATCATAACTGTCGTTATACATGATGGCAATGTCCATCTCGATGTCTTCAATTTTTTCATTAAATTCGTACGGAAGGGCAACCACTACTTTTTTATTCATATCGGAGACAAATTGAGTGATACCCCCTTCAAAATGGTAGGTATTGTCTGCACCGTTGCGTTCATCTTTAAATTTGATTGTGATACGAGGATTGAGATACGCAAGCTCTTTAAAACGTTTTGCCAAATAATCGTAATCAAAAATGATCGTTTCCGTAAAAATAGAAGGATCTGGGAAAAACTCAATCGTTGTCCCTTTTTTACGACTTGTACCTGTTGCTGCAAGAGGTTCTTGAGGAATACCGCATTTGAAATTTTGTTCAAAAATTTGACCTTCACGGTAAATGGTCATTTTTAAATCTGAACTCAGTGCATTAACAACCGATACCCCTACCCCGTGCAAACCGCCCGAAACTTTATAGGTATCTTTGTCAAACTTACCACCCGCATGCAAAACGGTCAAAACAACCGTTGCGGCTGAAATCCCTTCGGTAGGGTGTAAATCAGTAGGAATACCGCGCCCGTTATCGCTTACAACTGCCGTACCATTTTTTGTTAATGTAACATTTATGGTATCACAATGTCCAGCCATCGCTTCATCAATGGAGTTATCAACAACTTCATAAATAAGATGATGGAGCCCTCTGTGACCTGTATCACCGATATACATCCCCGGACGTTTTCGGACTGCTTCGAGACCTTTGAGAACTTTAATATTGCTGGCACCGTAATTTTCCATAATTGCTCCCACGAATTTGCGTGTTTATTGGCTTTATTTTAGCGTAAATAAGTTAAAAAGGAAATTTTATGAAAATTGGAAGAAGAAAGTATTGTCATCCCGTACTTGATACGGGATCCATTTATATTTTTAAATTCTCTGACCGTGGCACGGAATGACGAGTTTTTTAAATAACAATCGGCATGACAATGGTTTTAAAATTATCACTTTTGAGAACAAAAGGCTGATTCGATTCGTTGGCTTCGAGGGTAAAATCATTGGTAGTGATTTGTCCTAAAAAATCCAAAATATAGCGGCTGTTGATGGCTAAGATAAAGGGCGAATCAAATCCATTGTCGATTTCAATCGCTGTTTTGGCTTCAATGTTATCATCACTTAAACTTTCAAATAAAATAGAATCATTGGTAAAAGTGAGTTTCAGATCATTGGAAATCGTCGTAATTTGCTTAATAGCACTGATAATTGCTATTTTTGGAAGGGTAATAGAGCGTGAAGACTCTTTTGGAATAATACGGTTGTAATCAGGGAATTTACCATTGATAAGTTTGGTAAAGAAAAGAGAATTTTCAGATTTAATAACGAGATGGGTATTGTCATAATAGATTTCAATATTTTCAAGGAAAAGTTTTTGAATTTCTATAATTGCTTTTTTAGGGACAATAATAGAGAGTTCTTCTTCATTTTGATTGTCAATGTGGACAAGAGCAAGCCGCCTTGTATCCGTAGCAACAAAATTAATTTGATTGCTTTTAATATCGATAAGTGCGCCATTGAGTTCAAATTTTGGATTGTTGGTATCGGCTGCCGGAGTAATTTTTTTGAGTGATTCAATCAAAAGTTGTGAATTGATTGTAATTTTAGGTTTCTCTTCGATAGAAGGAAAAACGGGAAATTCACTGCTTTTATAAGTAGGCAATTTAAAATTAGAACGTTTTTGTCGAATGTGAAGATTATCTTTAACCAGTTCTAATTCTACTTCTTCATCTTTTAGTATGCGGATAATATCAAGCAGTTTTTTACCATTAGCGGTGATGGAACCTGGTTCTTCAACGGTATGTGCATGGGTTTGAAGAGTAAGTCCTATTTCATAATCGGTAGCTTTTGCACTTAATACCCGTCCATCGGTACTTAAACAAATATGAGAGGTGATTTGTGAGGTATCTTTTTTTTCTAAAAAAGGTTGCAAATGGAGTAGGATGTTTTCTAAAACCGATTTATCAATGGTTATTTTCATAACGTGTCTCCTTATTATTTATTATAGTAAGTAATTGTAATAGTAGTAATAAGGGGGTGTGAATGTGTGAAAAAGATCATACCATTCCTTATTACCGGGGTGAATTAGGGTGACTAACTGAAGTGGTTTCATTCACATTCATTCACCTGCACGAATTATAGCCTTTTTAAAACCCCATTACAAATGAAATGTTACTCACTGGTTAAGGAAGAAATTTTATTGGAAAGTTCTTCTACTTTTATTTTAAAATCTTCATCATTTTTCATTATTTCTTGAATTTTTTTCATCGTATGACTGACTGCGGTATGATCTTTCATTCCAAAATAGTGAGCGAGCTGAGGCATAGAATTGGGTGTGAGATTACGGGAGAGATAAATAGCAATCCTTCGAGCATAAACGATGCTGCTGTTACGGCTTTTTGAGCGAATTTCGGTTGATTTGACATTGAGTTCTTTGGAAACAATTTCCACTATAGTATCTATTGTTATATTGAGCCGTTTTTCTGCCATTTGTTCTTTGAGAACGTTTCGGGTAAATTCGATATTGATATCTACCCCCATAAGTTGAGAATAAGCATTGAGCTTTGATAAAATCCCCTCAATTTCTCGTGTATTGTTTTCGATAATGGTGGCAATGTAGTTAATAACCTCTTTATCCAATTTAACCCGATTGATTTCACATTTTTTCTTGATAATTTCAATTTTTGTTTCGAGTTCAGGAGGCTGAATGTCCGCTACAAGACCCCATTCAAAACGGCTTTTGAGACGTTCTTCTAAACCGCCGATTTTTTTAGGATGTTTATCGGAGGTGATAATAATTTGCTTGTTTTCATTGCGAAGTGCTTCAAAAGTGTGAAAAAATTCTTCTTGGATTTGGTTTTTCCCGCTTAAAAACTGTATATCGTCGATCAAAAGCAGGTCACATTTACGGTATTTATCTTTAAATCTGTCCATGGTTCGGTTGCTCAGATGGCGTGAAAAATCATTTAAAAACTGTTCCACAGAGGTATAAATAACGGTTTTGCCTTGGGCTAACATCACGTTTCCAACGGCTTGCATCAAATGGGTTTTTCCTAATCCTACTCCTCCATAAATAAAGAGAGGATTGTAGACAATTCCGGCTTTTTCACTGACACTTTTGGCGGCTACGTAGGCAAAATTATTGGATCCCCCGACAACAAAATTATCAAAGGTATAAGAGGGATTAAGAAGAGTCTGCGGCATTTTATCACTGTGAACAGGAGCTATTGGCGCTGCTTGGTTGGAAGAGTGTGTTTTTAGTGTTTTGACATTAATGGCAATAGAAGGTTTTACCCCTGTTTTAATTTCAAAAAGGTGGGAAATTTTATCGGCATATTTGGTTCGTACCCAGTTGGCAACCAGAGGATTTGGAGCATTGTAAACTACATGGTTGCTTTTGGACTCTTCTTCATTATAATGAATCTGTTTTATGTAGCGAGTGTAATCAATTTCACTAATTTCATTTTTAAGCATTTGTAATACCATGCTGCCAATGTTCGCCATTTTGTTTCCTGTATATGTGAATAGTATTGAGAATAATACCAATATTAGCCTATAATTAGGGAATAAATAAAGGTGAATATCTTTATTCACGGGTGTGAATAAGTTTTTAATACGGTGATTGGAACAAATAATGATAATTTTGGGAATAGATCCGGGAACACGTAATTGCGGTTATGCGCTTATAAAAATTGAGGGTCAAAAATTTAAACTGGTTGAAGCAGGACTTATCAAAATAAAAAGTGAAGGGTTGCAGTTTCAAATCCCGCAAATGGTTGAAGCACTGGAACAGATTTTTAAAACACACACGATTGATGAAGTGGCGATGGAAGATATCTTTTATGCCCACAATCCAAAAACCGTTTTAAAGCTTGCACAATTTCGTGGAGCCATTATGCTCAAAATTTTACAAGAGCACGGAATGTTTGCAGAATACACAGCATTGCAAGTCAAAAAATCATTGACCGGAAAAGCAAAAGCGGCAAAAGAACAGGTTGCATTTATGGTAAAACAAATTTTGGGGATTACAAAAGAGATAAAACCGTTGGATATAACCGATGCAATGGCAGTAGCGATAACGCATGGACAGAGAGTAAAATTAGAATCTAACAAACGACCAACACACCAGGAAGGTCGCTTGGTCGTAAGTGTACCAAAAGAGTCTTAGAGGGTCTTAATTTTTTTAGGTTGCAGTAACAATTAAAAAAATACTTTGAATTCAAAAACAGCACCTTATAATCTTCTGAAAATATCAAAAATAAATTATTTTTTTGAAAAATGTGTAATATTCACACTGTGAGCGAAATGTGAATAAAGAGGTATTTTTTTTCACTATTATTTATATAAATTTCGCCTATTTAAGAAATTTTTTATATAAATTTGTCCTGAATTAAAAATTATTTAAATCTCGCTAAAAGCCCAATTTTAGGGACTTTAAGAGGGTTAATGAATTTTGATAAATATTTTCATTAGGATTAAGCAGATGTTATAAAAAGTTATTCACATTGGTGATAATTTTATGCTTGTAATCAAGAGGTAATCCGCGTGTAACTCAATTGAAATTAACATATTTTACCATTGCATATCTCAAACCTCTTAAAGGTCCATAATATGGTTAATGTCGAAACACTGCTCAAAAAAGAACATCCTTCATTATTTAGATATCCTGAAATTATTTCTAAATCAATTGTTGGTTTAACTCGATTCTTAATTCATGAAAATTCCATTAATACCTTTATGCAGTTACATCCATCAAAAACCGGTTTGGAATTTATTGATGCAGCATTAAAGCATTTGAACGTATCGTACAAAGTAATTCATCGCGAGGTTGAGAACGTTCCTGCGCTTGGAAAAGTTATTATTGTCGCCAATCACCCTTTGGGTGCGTTGGATGCCTTAACCTTGATTCAAATGGTATGCAGTGTGCGGACAGATAAAAAAGTAAAAATCGTGGCAAATAAAATGCTCTCTTCAATTCCTCAGCTCAAAGAGTTTTTAATCAGTGTTGATAATATGAATGAAAAAGTGTCCAAATACGCACTTCGTCAAATTGATTTAGCGCTTCAAGCGGAAGAGGCGGTCATCTTTTTTCCTAGTGGAGAAGTATCGCGTGCGGGATTTTTTGGATTAAAAGAGGGGGGATGGAAAGGGGGTTTTATAAAATTTGCCAAACGAAATTCTACCCCTATTTTGCCTGTTTATATTAAAGCACGGAACAGTTCGCTATTTTACGCTGCCTCATGGCTCTATAAGCCTCTAGGAACGCTTTTACTCAGTCATGAGATGTTTGCCGCAAAGAACCAGGCATTTGAGTTTAAAATAGGGGAATTGATTACTCCTAGAGCATTTAACGATTCGGCTATGTCTGAAAAACACCATGCACGACAGTTTCGTAAACATTTATTGAGACTTGGAAAAGGGAAGCCGGGAATATATCCAACCGAAAGCTCAATCGCCCATCCCATGTCACGCCAAGATATTCGTCAAGAATTAAAGCGGGGGGAACGACTGGGAACGACGAGTGACGATAAACAAATTTATTTAATCGAACACGATAATGCCCCTAATCTTATCAATGAAATTGGGCGGTTACGTGAATACTCATTTCGTAAAGTAGGCGAAGGAAGCGGTAAGTCACGCGATATTGATGAGTATGATCGCTACTATCATCATCTCGTTTTATGGGATGATGATGAACTTGAAGTCGTTGGCGCGTATCGTATCGGTGAGTGTGGATGGATATTGTCATGGCTTGGAAAAGAGGGTTTGTATCTCAATGAGCTGTGTGATATACAGGATTCATTTGATCCAATCCTTGAAGATGCGATTGAATTGGGACGCAGTTTTGTTCAGCCCAAATATTGGGGAAGCAGAGCACTTGATTATTTGTGGCAAGGTATTGGTGCGTATCTCAGTCATAATCCCCATATCAAATATATGATTGGACCGGTTAGCGTATCGGGCAGTTTTCCAAAAAGTGCGCAAGATGCTCTGGTCTATTTTTATTCTCATTATTTTGGGAGCGACCATACGATGCTTCGAGCTAAGTCTCCCTATCATCTTTCGGAGTTTGTCAGTTTAGAATTTTCGGAATTTTTCAAGGGAGATGATTATAATGAAGACTTTAGAAGATTAAAAAACTATCTCAAAACTTTCGATTTAGGTGTCCCAACTCTCTATAAACAATACACGGAACTCTGTGAAGAGGGGGGAGTAGAGTTTGTAGATTTCGGTATCGACGTGGATTTTAACAACTGTATTGATGGTTATATTGTCGTTGATATTCGGAAAATAAAAGAGGCAAAACGTCAGCGATATATGCGAGAAGTATAATATTATTCCGTTCGCCCTGAGCCTGTCGAAGGGTGTTTAGTGCATGTTCCCTCGAACTCACCACGAACGGAAACTGGGTTATGCAAGAAGTCTATTTATCCCCATCGCCTCAAAACAGGTTGAAATAAAATCCTCTTGCGAAACGATATGAAAGTGATTTGCTTCATATTCGAATTCCAAACTATGCGCATGAAGGAGCAGGCGGGTTGCCCCTCCTTTTCTTAGGCGCTCTTCAGACGTCATTTCTTTATCTAAAAATTTTATAATATCAATTTCTTCTTGACCATAAATGGGATCTCCAACGATTGGATGTTTCACGTGAAACAAATGAACCCGTATCTGATGGGTACGACCGGTGAAGGGAGATGCCTCTACAAGAGTCATATTGTGCTCTGGAAAATAGCGAAGGGGCTTAATAAAGGTACGAGAAGCTTTGCCGTCGGGGTGTACTTTTACAACCATCCGTACTAAAGTATTGGTGTCTTCGCGACGTAACAGGGGCTCTTGAATATCCATGGGGTATTCAAGGTGACCATGTACCATTGCCAAATAACGCTTGGTTATTTCACGATTTTCAAATAACAGTTTTAAAACACGCTCACTCTCTTTGTTACGAGAAGCAAGCACCAAACCGCTTGTTTCCTGGTCGATTCGATGGGCGATGTTGGCATTATGTCCAAACCGATGTTTGATCTCATCGTTGAGAGAATAGGGGGTCGTACGGCATTGGGGATGAACAAGTACACCGCTGGGCTTATCATAAACAGCAAAATCAGGAGCGACAAACGTGGCGGGAAGCCCTAGGGATAATGGCTCAAAACAGATAAAATCAAAATCACCCTCTATAAATCCCGCTTGATTGCTCATGACGATTCCGTTTTGAGAAAGTCTCCCTTTGGCAATCAGGCGCTGTGCTTCAGGCTGTCCGAGACCCAACTCATTAATCAAAAATAAAAAGGCTTTTTGACGTGAGGGGGCATGGAGTTTTTTAATAACGAAGGGCAAAATATATTCCTTTAAAAGCTAAGGTTTGGTAGACTGTAAACATAATAAAAGTCTAATTAGCATGCGCATTTTAGCATATCAAGGGAGCATAATATGG
>Ga0265297_10002108_pt1 | contig 42350 bp, 46 predicted proteins | sample Munlanlwell13791_FD_192502 | JGI IMG/M metagenome (GOLD analysis project Ga0265297, IMG submission 192502) | Leachate microbial communities from a municipal landfill in Southern Ontario, Canada - Leachate well 137-91 | ecosystem: Engineered > Solid waste > Landfill > Unclassified | place... | reverse complement strand
ACTTCACCAAACCGGACAGCTTGAAACCGTCCGACCGTCGACATACTAGTCGAAGGCAATGAAGGAGGTCCGGGGAGATTTATTACTTCTTCTCTTTCTTTTCCTCCAAGGAGTCTTTTATCTCGCCGATCCCCGCGAGTAACGCGAGCACACCGCCGAGCAAAAGCACCAGGACAAGTCCGGATTTCAGGAAGCCTACGATGTATTCTTCCCACCAGTTGACGAGGCCTGCAACTCCGAGGATGATGGCGGCCAACCCGCCGATCACAGAGAGATATTTGCTCACCATCTACCTCCTAAAACGATCATTTCAAAAGAACCATAGTAATTATAGCACTGAAAAGGACGTTGTCAAGAAATTTTATAACCTATTTTTCTCAGTAATTCCTTCCGCCATTTCACGCCGGCTTCATCCTCGACCCCTTTCGGTTTCGAACCATCTATGACGCCGAGTATCCCCCTGCCCTGCTCCGTCTCGGCGACCACGACCTCTACCGCGTTGGCCGTCGCGCAGAATATCCGGCAGACCTCCTGCACGCCTTTTATCGCGTTCAACACGTTTATCGGGTAGGAGTCCTTCATCATGATAATGAAGCTGTGGCCCGCGCCTACCGCGAGAGCGTTCTTCTCCGCGAGCTTTTTGAGGCCCTCATCGGTGCCGGTCGAGCGGACCAGGCATGCGCCCGAGGATTCGCAGAACGCCATGCCGAACTTCACTCCGGGCACGGCGCCGACCATCGCCTCGTGGATATCCTCCACGGTCTTGATGAAATGCGACTGGCCGATTATTATATTGTATTCTTCCGGCTTCTCTATCCTGATTACCTTAGTTTCCATCAGGCGGCCCTCCTAACCTAATTTAGCGAGCTCTTCGGAGACCATCGTGCTGAGCATCTTTCCATCCGCTGCTCCCTTGGCGTCTTCCTTTGCGGCCTTCATCACCTTGCCCATGTCCGCGCGGCCTTTCGCCTCGGTCTTCTGTATCGCGGCTTTCACGATAACGATAAGCTCCTCCGCCGAAAGCATCTTAGGCATGTATGACTCGAGTATCGCGAGCTCGGCCTTCTCCTTGTCCGCGAGGTCGGTCCTGTTGCCCTGGGTGAAACCCTCGATCGAATCCTTGTGCTGCTTGATCTGCTTCGCGATTATCGAGATCACGTCGCCGTCTTCGAGTTTATCGGCTTTCTTCTCTATCTCGAGGTTCTTCATCGCCGCGCGCAGCATCCTCAGCGTCGAGACCTTCAGTTCGGCTTTCGCCTTCATGCCTTCCTTTAGGTCGGCGTCTATCCTCTCTACAAGCGTCATTTTCATTGCTCCTTTTTATATGTGAACCTGCATATCCAGATGGATATCTCGTACAATATTATGAGCGGCACCGCCATCATGACCTGCGTGAACGCGTCCGGCGTCGGCGTCAGCACCGCCGCCAGCACGAATATCGCCAGTATAGCATATTTCCTGTTCCTGCTCAAAACCAACGGCGTTATTATCCCGAGCTTCGACAGCAGGAAGACCGCCACCGGCAGCTCGAAAACGATTCCGAAAACGAGCAGCAGCATTATCACGAACGACAGGTACTTCGATATCGATATGACCGGGACCACTTCCGGCCCCGGGAAATTAATCAGGAATTTCAGCGCCCACGGCAATACCGCGAAGAACGCGAACGCCGCGCCGCCGATGAAGAGTGTGGCCGAGAAAGGCATCGCCGCGAGGAAAGCCCCCCTCTCCCTGCCGGTCAAACCAGGGGATACGAACGACCAGAGCTGGAACAGCACGACGGGCGATGCGACAATAAGGCCCGTGAAGAACGCGAGCTTGCAGTATTCCATGAACGCTTCCACCGGCGAGAAGAACACGAGATGGTCCACCGGGGGTATCATGAGGAACGACAGGATGTCCTGTATCTTCCAGAACGCGAGACACGAGCATACCGCCACCGCGGCCAGCGATATGATTATCCTGCGCCGGAGCTCATCGAGATGCCCCGTAAAGGTAAGGTCTTTGCTTTCCATGCTATGAAAGGGGATTAATCTTTTTTGGACTGCTGGGAGTCGTCGTCTTTCATGCCCTTCTTGAATTCCTGGATAGCTTTACCGATCGATTTGGCTATCTCCGGAAGGCGCGAGGCGCCGAATACGAGCAACAGGACAACGATAAGTACAGCCCATTCCGCCGGACCGATATTGAACATTATGGCCTCCGTGTTATCTGTGGAGATTATAACACGAACGGCGCTTGACGGGCTATATTATTCTGCGCAATATGACCGGCGGCAACTGATTTATTTTGCTTTTTTAAAGTGAATTTCCGGTGTTATACTATTGGCGTGAAAGGCCGTCTCTATACCGCGGTATTCGCGTTCGGGTTCGCTTCGATGGCGGCGCAGGTCATCCTGATGCGCGAGCTCTTTGTCGTCTTCTACGGCAACGAGCTCTCCGCAGGGATTATGCTCGCCGCGTGGCTCTTCTGGGTATCGGCGGGAAGCATCGCCGCGAAGTCCGCGAAACTCAAAAAGCATACCGAAGAGATATTCCATATCCTGCTTTTGTCCGTACCGTTAGTCCTTCCGGCTACGGTCTTCTTGATCAGGAACATACGTAATTTCCTCGGGACGTCGCCCGGCGAGATAATCGGCATCCTGCCGATGGCCGCATCGTCTTTCATTATCCTCGCGCCGGCCTGCGCGGCATTCGGCGCGCTCTTCGCGCTTAGCTGCCGGTTCGCCGACGGCGGAAAGGTATACCTCATCGAATCGGCCGGGGCCGCCGCGGGCGGCCTCGCGTTCAGCCTATTTTTCGTCTCCCTCACGGACCCGCTTATCGCCTGCGCGTTCTGCGGATTGCTCACTTCCGCCTCCGTGCTCATAGTGGCCGACAGGAAAAAATCCCCGCCGAGGTGGACGGCATCCCTTGTATTCACGGCCCTCGTATTCATTTTCATGGTGAAGTTCGCCGGCCCGCTCGACTTCGCGTCAAGGCAGTTGCAGTGGCGCGGGCTCGGCCTCGTAAGCGTGAAAGATACGGTATACGGCAATATCGTCAGGTCCGCGCGCGGGCCGCAGTTGAGCGTGTTCGATAACGGCCTCCTCGTCGCCTCGAGCGACGATCCCGTCGCGGCCGAGGTTTCAGTCCAGTTCGCCATGCTGGAACACCCGTCGCCGGCCAACGTGCTTCTTATCGGCGGTTCCGCCGGCGGGTCCCTCGATGAGGTGCTCAAGCACCCCGTCGCGTCGGTAGATTATGTCGAGATGGATCCTGAACTCCTCAAAAAAAGCGGGGATCCGAGGGCCAAAGCGCACCTTATGGACGGCCGGTTATTCGTCGCGGAGCTCGCAAAAAAAGGCGGACCGGCCTATGACGTCATTATACTCGCCCTGCCGAACCCTTATACCGCCCAGATAAACAGGTTCTATTCCCTGGAGTTCTACAGGGATATCGGGAAGATACTCCGGCAGGACGGCGTCTTCTCGTTCGGCGTGACATCGGCGGGCGATTACATCAGCCCGATACAGGCGCAGTTCCTCGCGTGCATGGCAAGGACGCTATGGAAGCAGTTCGGCGACATAAAGATGATACCGGGAGATACCGCGGTATTCCTCGCCTCGCCGTCCGCGGGCGCGCTCACTTATGACCACGGGATATTGTCGCGCAGGATAAACGAGCGCGGGCTCGAACTCGATTATGTGAACGGGCACTACCTCCCCGACATCATGGACCCCGCGAGGATAAAATACGCCGAAGGAGCCGTCGCCGAGGCCGCCGGGGACGTAAAGATCAACCGCGATTTCCGCCCGGCCGGTTATTATTACGATATGGTCCTCTGGTCGGCGAGGGCAGACCCATGGTTCTCGCGCCTCCTCGGAATGCTCGACAAACTGGACGCGAACCTGCTCGTGCTGATGGCAGCTGCGATATTTGCGTTGTTCGCGGCAATATACCAGGCCGTGTCGAAAAGCAGGAGCTTCCCTTACCATCTTTCGATAGCGGCGGCGGGATTCTCCGGAATGGCGATACAGGTCTGTCTGATAATAGCCTTCCAGGCGGTATACGGGTATGTATATTACAAGGTGGGGATGATATTCGCCTCTTTCATGGCGGGCCTAGTTATCGGCAGCGCCGGCGCGATAAAGATAACAGCCGGCAAGACGGACGCGACAATGATATACAGGAGGGTTCAGTCGCTCTTCTATATCTATTCATTCCTGCTGGCGCTTTCACTCCAGGCCGGACTGCGCTTTCCGCAGGCCGTCTTCTTCCTGCTTGCGGCCGTGCCGGGGATCTTGACGGGTTTCATGTTCTCGATCGCGGCCAAGCGCTCTTCGCCGGGCCTTGTCTACGGTATCGACCTTGCAGGCGCATGCTTCGGCGCTCTCCTTGCCAGCGCCATCCTGATACCCGTCATCGGGATAAGCCGCGTATTCGCGCTTGCCGGGTTCATGAACCTCGCCGCGACCTGCCTTTTATACTTTCAACTCTTTCGTTCGAGGACGTAATCGGCGATATCATAAAAGGTCTTCCTGAGCATGCCGTCGTTCTCGGTCAGTTTCTTCTTCGCGAGCTTGATGTAGTTGAAAGCTATCGTCCTCGAACGCGATATGGCGCCCGTCGCTGAGGCCTTCTCCCTGAGGATCCGGTGGGCGGTCTTGCCCCCTGAGGTTATCAGGTCGACTATCCTGATCCTGTCCCTCTTCGACGCCCCCTTCAGGATGAATATTATCGGCAGCGTGAGTTTGCCCTCGTCGAGGTCCTGCCAGACGGACTTGCCGAGGTTCTTCTCCTTGCCTATAAGGTCGAGGCAATCATCGACTATCTGGAACGCCATCCCGAGGTAAAGCCCGTAGGCCGCGAGGCGGTTGACCTTTTCTTCGCTGAGGCCCGCGAGCATCCCGCCCGAGGCGCAGCAGTCGGATATGAGGTAGGCGCTCTTCCTCTTTATTATATCGAGGTATTCGTGTTCGGTTATGTTGAAATTATAGGCGTTCGACAGTTGCGCGAGCTCGCCCTCGCACATGCGCGCGGCGGTCCTCGAGAATACGGTCATTATCCTCGGCTCGTCCATCTTCGAGACGATATCGAAGGCCCTGGCAAGAAGGTAATCGCCCGCTATGACGGATATCGCGTTGCCCCACTTGCTGTTTATCGTCTTCTGCTTCCTGCGCAGGACCGAGTCGTCTATTATATCATCGTGCACTAAACTCGCGGCATGGATAAGCTCTATCGCGACCCCGAGCGAGACCGCCTTGTCCATCTTCGCGCTGTCGCCCATCTTCGCGGAAAGCAGAACGAGCGTCGGCCTGAAGAATTTCCCGTGGGTGCGCGAAAGGTAATTGCCTATGCCTTTTATCGGCTCTGACTGCCACCTGAGCTGGTGCGAGTAATTGCCTTTTACGGCCGCAAGTTCCGCTTTTATGGGCCTTATTATGTTTTCGAGGTCTTGCATCACTGCTCCCGTTATCCTGCGAGCGTCTTATAATAACGCGCTTCCTTATCGGAAACGTTGGCCTTCCTGCCGAAAACCCCCGAGAGCGCCTTAACCAACCCGCCGGCGATCAATACCGCCGCCGCGAGCACAAAGTTCCTCTTCAGGAACTCCCTTCTCGTAATGCCTTTCATGTCCGCCTCCGTTATTCCCATATGCCTGGGATCTTCTGCCCGCAAAACCTGCAGTTTCCGCCCGCGATATTATTCTCCATGACGTCGTAACCGGCGCGTTTTATCAGGAGTTTCCCGCATTTCGGGCAGTAGGTATTGTTGCCGTCATGCCGCGCGATGTTCCCGATGTACGCGTACCTGATGCCTTTTTTCTTCGCCGTCCGCCAGGCTGCGTCGAGCGTCCCTTCCGGGGTCGGCGGGAGTTCGCGCAACTGGTACTGCGGCCAGAACCTCGAAAAATGCAGCGGCACATCCGCGCCGAGATTATCGAGGACCCAGTCGACCAGGCGCGAGATGTCGTCCGCGCCGTCGTTCAGCGTGGGGACGATAAGATTGACCAGCTCGAGCCAGCAACCGCTCTTCTTTATCAGTTTCAGCGAATCGAGCACGGGCTGCAGCCTGCCGAAACACACCTTTTTATAGAACTCTTCTGTTATGCCCTTGAAGTCGACTTTTATGGCGTCGATCGTTGAACAGAGCTCGATAAGGGGTTCGGGGTTTATGTAAGCCGCCGTGACCGCCACGCTCCTTATTCCGCGCGGCCGCGCTATCTTAGCGATATCGCACATGTACTCGTAGAAGACGACCGGGTCGTTATACGTATAGGCGATGGACCTGCACCCGCTGCCCGCGGCCCTGCTGACGGCCGCCTCCGGCGGCATGTCGATATTATTTGTCTTCTCCGGCTCCGACTGGGAGATCTCCCAGTTCTGGCAATATTTGCAGTGCAGGTTGCACCCGGCCGTGCCTATGGAGAATGCCTTTGACGCCGGCAGGAAATGGAACAAGGGTTTCTTCTCGATGGGATCGACATGCACGGCGCAGGGTTTGCCGTATACGAGAGTTATTATCTTGCCGTCTTTGTTCGTCCTGGCCCTGCAGTTGCCCTTCTGCCCCTCATCGAGCACGCATCCGCGCGGGCACAGTTCGCATTGGGCGGTTTTGCTAATCTTCTGTATCGCTCCCAAAAAGGTCGGGCAGGTACTTTTTCGCTTTCCTGACCATCTCCTGTTTCGATATCGACGTGGTCCTGCCCTTCGCGAACTCCGAATCGACCCACTCTTTTATCTTCATGACACCGGGGTTGTCCTTGCCGACCTCTTCCTCTTTCTTGAGGTTCAGGTTTAGGTTCAGCCATTTCGCGATGCCGGCGACCCCGGATTTGTCGTTGATGGCGACGGCGACTTTCTTCTTCAGTATCTTCTCCGTGTTGAAGACGTTATATATCTCTTCGTCCTTCATGAGCCCGTCGGCGTGTATGCCGGCGCTCGTCATGTTGAAGCTCCTGCCGACGAACGGCTGGTTGTGCGGGATCTCGTATCCGATCTCTTTCTCAAAGTACTCGGCTATATCGGTTATGACGGTAGTGTCTATGCCGTCCTTGACGCCCCTCAGCGCGAGGTACTCCATCACGAGGGCTTCTATCGGGGTATTGCCGGTCCTCTCGCCGATGCCTAGCAGCGCGCCGTTCGCGGCGCAGCAGCCATATAGCCACGATGTCGTCGCGTTGATAAGCCCGTGGTGGAAATCGTTATGCCCGTGCCATTCGAGCTGCTCGGGCGGGACCTCCGCGAGGTTCACGAGGCCGTATATGATGCCTTTGACGCTCCGCGGTAGTGCAACGCCGGGATATGTCACCCCGTAGCCCATCGTATCGCAGGCCCTTATCTTTATCGGTATCTTCGCTTCCTTCGAAAGCTCCATGAGCTCCTGCACGAAAGGCACGACGAAACCGTAGAAATCGGCGCGCGTTATGTCCTCGAGGTGGCATCTCGGCACTATGCCCATGTCGAGGGCGGCCTTCACGATACCAAGATACATGTCCATCGCCTGCTTCCTCGACTTCTTTAACTTCAGGAATATATGGTAATCCGAGGCGGACGTAAGTATGCCCGTCTCCTTGAGGCCCATCTCCTTGACGAGCTTGAAATCCTCCTTGACCGGCCTTATCCATCCGGTTATATGCGGGAACTTATAGCCCTTCGCGAGGCACTTCTGGACGGCTTCCTTGTCCTTGTCGGTATATAGGAAGAACTCGCACTGGCGGATAAGCCCGCCCGTCCCGCCGAGCTTGTGCAGCATGTCGTAAAGGTCGACTATCTGCTTGACGGTAAACGGCGGAAGCGACTGCTGCCCGTCCCTGAACGTCGTATCGGTTATCCATATATCGTCCGGCGGGTTCATGGGGACGATCCTGTGGTTGAAGACCACTTTCGGGACGTCGGAATAATTATATATCTCCCTGAAGAGGTTCGGCTCGCCGACATCCTGCAGTTCGTACCTGTAATACTCTTCCTCGAGGGTATTCGTCTTCTTGTTGAATTTGATCTCGCCTATTCTCATCTTATGCCCCTCTCAGTTATATCGCCCGGGATCTCTTGAGGTATTCTATGCCTTCCCTGACCTGCGCCGCCGACCTCCTAAGCGCTTCCTGTTCGGCGGATGTAAGCTGCAATCCGATCACTTCTTCCACGCCGCTCCCGCCTATCTTCGCGGGAACGCCGCAGTATATGTCGGTCATCCCGTATTGTCCTTCAAGATATACGCTCGCAGGCAGGACTTCCGGCCTGTCCTTCAGGACGGCTTCGAGCATGTCGCATACGGCGCTCGAAGGCGCGAAATATGCACTGCCGGTCTTCAGGAGCGATACTATTTCCGCGCCGCCGTCCCTGGTCCTCTGGACCAGCAGTTCGATCTCTTCCTGCGTCAGCAGTTCGCCTATAGGCCTGCCCTTGACGGTCGTGCGGCCGATCAACGGGACCATCGAATCCCCGTGGCCGCCGAGGACCATCGCCTCTATCTCCGTCGGCAGGACATCGAGCATCTGCGATATGAAATACTTCAATCTTGCCGTATCGAGGACGCCGGCCATGCCGAAGACCTTCTTCGTGTCGAACCCAGACACTTTCCATGCCAGGTATGTCATTATGTCGAGCGGGTTCGTGACCATTATTATGACGGAATCCGGGCAGTATCTTTTTACGTTCTGCGCGATATCCTTTACGATGGCCGCGTTCTTTGAAAGCAGGTCTTCGCGCGACATACCCGGCTTGCGCGCGAGCCCCGCCGTCACGATCACTGCGCGCGCGCCCTTGATTATCGAATAGTCGGTGCTTCCCTCGACCTTGAAATTATACGCCTCTATGGCGCCCGCCTGGCCGAGGTCTAATGCCTTGCCTTTCGCGAGGCCGTCGGCTATATCCACTATGGCGACATCCGCAAGCTTGCGCTCGACTATCCTCTGCGCGCATGTCCCGCCTACCTGCCCGGCCCCTATGACCGCGACCTTCATGCTATTCAATCTTGAAATCCCCGTGCTTCTTTATATGTTCGACCAGCCCGCCGTCGCCGAGTATCTGCGTCATCGCCTTCGGGATCGGCGCGAATTTGAGATCTACCTTTTTGGTAACGTCCTTTATTACGCCCTTCTCGAGGTCTATCTCGAGCTCATCGCCCGCCGCGATCTTGTCGGTATCGCATTCGATCACCGGCAGCCCGATGTTTATCGCGTTCCTGAAGAATATCCTCGCGAACGACTTGGCGAGGACGCATGACACCCCCGCTATCTTGATTATCGTAGGCGCGTGCTCCCTCGACGAGCCGAGGCCGAAGTTCCTTCCGCCTACGACGAAATCGCCCTTGCCGACCTTCTTCGCGAACTCCGCGTCGGCATCCTCGAGCACGTGTTTCGCGAGCTCATTCAGGTCGGAGCGCAGGTGGAAATACCTTCCCGGCGCTATAAGGTCCGTCGATATATCGTTTCCGAATTTCCAGGCCTTTCCGCGTAATATCATCAGAAGTACTCCCTTGGATCGGTCAGCTCGCCCTTTATCGCCGAGGCGGCCGCCGTTGCCGGTGAAGCCAGGTAGACGAAGCCCTTCGGGTTGCCCATCCTGCCGAGGAAATTCCTGTTGGATGTCGAGACGCAGTTCTCCCCGTCCCCGAGGATGCCCCCGTGCACGCCCACGCACGCGCCGCAGCCCGGGGTCGTGACGGTCGCGCCGAAATCCACGAACGTCTCGATCAGCCCTTCCTTTACGGCGAGCATATATACGTCCTTAGACGCCGGCGTTATTATGACACGCGTATCCGTATCGCGCTTCTTGCCTTTCCATATATCCGCTACGACCCTCAGGTCCTCTATCCTGCCGTTCGTGCATGACCCTATGAATACCTGGTGGACCTTGACCTTTCCGGCCTTATCGACCGGCTTCGTGTTGTCCACGGTATGCGGCATCGAGACCATCGGCGCGAGCTTATCCACTTCTATATCTATTTCCTTGTCGTACTTGGCGTCCTTGTCGGAACGGAGCTCCCTGTACTTCTCCTCCCTGCCGTGCTGTTTCAGGTAAGCTTTCGTCATCTTATCCGAAGCGAATATGCCGGCTTTAGCCCCGGCTTCCACTGCCATATTCGATATGACAAGGCGCTCCGGCATGGGCAGCGATTCCATCGCCTCGCCGGTAAACTCAAGCGCCTTATACGTCGCGCCCTCGGCGCCGAGCGTCCCTATAAGGAATAACATGAAATCTTTTGCGAAGACCCCCGGGCGGAACTTGCCGTTGACGACCACCTTGATAGTGCGCGGCACGCGGAACCATGTCTTGCCGAGCCCCATCGCGACAGCGACGTCGGTAGAGCCCATCCCTGTGGCGAAAGCGCCCAGAGCACCGCCGGTGCACGTATGCGAATCGGCGCCGACGAGGACATCGCCGGGTGAGGTGAACATCTCGCTCATTATCTGGTGGCAAACGCCCTCTCCGACCTCAAACAGGTAGCATCCCGTCCTGCGGGCGAAATTCCTCAACGTGATATGGTCGTTCGAGAGCTCCTTCCTCGGGGAAGGCGCCGCATGGTCGAGGAATACCGCGATGCCCTGCGGGTTCACGACCTCCTTTATCCCGAGCTGCTCGAGCTGCCTCACCGCGAGCGGGCCGGTGCCGTCCTGCAGCAGGCAGAGGTCGACCTTGACGATCGAGAAATCGTCCGCTTTCAATTCCTTTCCCGAATGTTCGGAAAGGATCTTTTCCGATATTGTCTTTCCCATATATTGTCCGATTAGAGGTAAAGCCCGGGATCGGTGAAGGCCCCGGGCTTTTCTATCTTTGTCTTATCGCGTTTGGATACAGATATTACTTGTTGGCCGGCCAGGATTCGTCCGTGGCTTTGCCGGGCATCTCGCCTGTGCCTACTACGCCGGTCTTTATCGTGTCCGCCGTACCGGTCACGGGATTCGTAACGAGCTTTTCAGCGGAACCTTCTTCGCCCGTCAATGTCCCGCCTACCGCCTTGCCTTCATCGGCGACCGTACCTACCGCTTTACATCCGGTATCACCGACTACCTTGGCGCTGTCCTTGGCGGCATTGAACGGCCACTGGAACACTCCGCGCCAGAACTTCACGAAACCGCTCTCCTGCTGCTCGGCGGCAAAAACATTTACGGCTACCATCGATGCAACGAACGCCACTAACAACACTAATGCCAGCTTTTTCATTACCTTGCTCCTTTTTTATCCGTTATTCTATCGCTATCGCCTCTACCGGGCAGCTTTCCTTGGCTTCCTTGCATGTAGCTTCCGCGGCCGCGGGAACAGGGCTGACCTTGGCTACAGCGACATCCCCTTTCATCTCGAAGACGTCCGGGCATATATTTGTGCACAGTTCGCAGCCGGTGCAGAGATTCGGGTCTACCTTTGCTTTCATTTCGTCACCTCCTCGTTGCGCACCATAACCAGTTCCCTTGCCAGATTTTCCTCTTCTTCAGAGACCCGGGTTTCCAGGAACCTCAAATCCAGCTGTTCGGATAGGCAGTTTATGAATGCGGTTTGAACGTTATTATACGACCATTTGCCGGAAACGTCAAGGTCTAAACTGATCTCGCCCTGGTGCAGGACTGCGCCGTTCTTCCTCCTCTGTGCCGCCCCGGCGACTTTCCTGCCGCCAACCATTACGTCCGAAGGCACAGGTGATGAAAAACACTCTCCGAAGGGCTTTGCCTGAGCGCTTTCCGTACCCATGAGCAGGGCATCGAGCCCCAGCGACCTCAGCGCCCCGGCTACACAGCCGTGTATCTGCCTGTAGGAAGCAGCGGCGCCTTTGGCGATCCCCTGCGACCCTTCGCGGTACACGAGCGAATATGTCATCCCTGAGGCCCCGTGCGGGACCGACCCGCCGCCCGTAGGGCGCCTTATGACCTCAGTGCCGGCTGCCGTTTCATAACGCTGGTACTTCCCTACCGACACGCAAGGGCTGAGCCATCTATATATGCGCAGGGCCGGCATCGAACTGCCGTCGGCCACTTTTGCCATCATCGCTTCGTCTACGGCCATGTTCATGGCGGGCTCACGCGCGCCGTCGATTATCAGGCGCCAGGCCTTTTCCATCTGAGGTTGAGCTCCCTTGCCGCGAACACCTCGTCGAGCCTGCGTACCGGCGTCGTGTGCGGCGCGGACGTTAGCAATCCTGGCTCGGATGCCGCCTCGCCGGCGACCTTTATCATCGTCCCGGCGAACGAGTCGAGCGTATCCTTCGATTCCGTCTCGGTCGGCTCGATCATTATCGCTTCTTCCACTATAAGCGGGAAATACACCGTCGGGGCGTAGAACCCGTAATCGAGCAGGCGCTTCGCGATATCGAGCGTCTTGACCCCGTAAGCTTTCTTATCCTTGCCCGTAAGCACGAACTCGTGCATGCACGGCTCGTCATCTACCGCGAGCGTGTAATGGCCTTTGAGCTTCGCCTTCAGGTAATTGGCATTGAGGACCGCCTCTTCGGTCACGTCCTTGAGCCCGTCGCACCCGAGCGACTTCATATAGCAGTATGCCCTTATTATTATCCCAGTATTGCCGTAGAACGCGCGGACCCTTCCGACGGACTTCTTCGATTCCGCGTCGAGGACGTACTTGTTCCTCTTTAATCTGACGCGCGGCACAGGCAGGTAGTCCGCCAGGGCCGCGGTGACGCCGACAGGGCCTGATCCCGGCCCGCCACCGCCGTGCGGGGTCGAAAATGTCTTGTGCAGGTTCACATGGCAAATGTCGAAACCCATGTCGCCGGGCCTCGCGATCCCGACGAGCGCGTTCATGTTCGCGCCGTCGAGGTATAAAAGCGCGCCGGCCTTATGGATTATATCGGCGATCTGTTTTACGTTATTCTCGAAAAGGCCGAGCGTATTCGGATTGGTCAGCATCATGACGGCCGTATCGCCGTCTACGGCGGCCTTCAGCGCGTCGAGGTCCACCCTGCCGTTCTTATCCGACTTGACCGTGACGACCTCGTAACCGCAGAGCGCGGCGCTCGCGGGGTTCGTCCCGTGGGCCGAATCGGGTATAAGAACCTTTTTGCGCGGGTTCCCTTTTGACGTGTGGTACGCGCGGACTATAAGCATCCCGGTAAGCTCGCCGTGCGCTCCCGCGGCCGGCTGCAGCGTAAAAGCGTCCATACCGCAGATCTTGCAGAGCATCTGCTCCGTCTCGTACAGAAGCTCGAGCATCCCCTGGACGCTCGAGTCGGGCTGGTAAGGGTGCAGGCCCGTGAACTGCGGCAGGGAGGCCATCTTCTCGTTGACCTTCGGGTTATATTTCATCGTGCAGGAACCGAGAGGGTAGAAGTTCGTATCGACCGAATAGTTCAGCTGCGACAGCCGCGTGAAGTGGCGGACGCAATCGAGCTCGCTGACCTCCGGGAGCGCCGCCTCGGACGCGCGCAGCATATCCTGCGGGATAAGCGACTTAAGCTCGGCGTCGGGGACGTCGAGCTTCGGCAAGGAATAGCCCTTCCTGCCCGCTGAGCCTGCATCGAAAATGAGTTTTTCCGTCATTGCCTTCAGCACTTTCAGTATTTTTAATGTTTACCCAGGACTTCGGCGAACCTGTCCATATCTTCCTTTGATTTCGTTTCCGTCACGCAGATAGACATGCAATTCTTCATCCCGGCGTAGAACCTGCCGAGCGGGATGCCGCCCATTATACCGTGCTTGAGCAGGTCCGCTATGATCTTCTCGGGGTCCTTTCCGCACCTGACCACAAATTCGTTGAAGAACGGCGCATCGGAGAAGAGCTCAAAACCGCTCAATTTCAATATCCTGTCTTTCATGTAATGGCTCTTAAACACGTTCTGGCGCGCGACTTCCTTGATGCCCTCCCTGCCCATCGACGAGAGGTAGACGCATGCCGCCAGCGCCATGAGCCCTTCGTTCGAGCATATGTTCGACGTCGCCTTCTCGCGGCGTATATGCTGTTCGCGCGCCTGCATCGTCAGCACGAAACCGCGCTTGCCGTCGGCGTCCTTCGTCATGCCGGCGACCCTTCCCGGCATCCTGCGCATATGCTTCTCCTTGACGGCAAAGAAACCGAGATACGGGCCCCCGTAACACATCGGTATCCCGAGAGGCTGCCCTTCCCCGACCGCTATATCGGCGTTATACTCTCCGGGGGACTTCAGCACCCCAAGCGAAAGCGGGTTTACGCATGCTATGAGCAGCGCGCCCTTCGCATGGCAAACCGCTTCTATGCTGTCGACCTTCTCTATGAAACCGAAAAAATTCGGGTTCTGGACGATGACGCACGCCGTGTTGTCATCCGTTTCCTTCTTAAGGGCGGCTTCGTCATATACGCCCCCGGCATGCGGTATCTCCGCAAATTCTATCTTATAACCCTCGAGATATGTCCTAACGACCTGCCTGTATTCCGGGTGCAGCGACTCCGGGAATACGACGCGCGTCCTCCCCGTCTCCCTGACGGCCAGCAGTACGGCTTCCGCGAGCGCCGACGCACCGTCGTACATCGAGGCGTTCGCCACGTCCATCCCGGTCAGCTCGCATATCAGGCTCTGGTACTCGTAGATCGCCTGCAGCGTGCCCTGGCTCGCTTCCGCCTGGTAGGGAGTATAAGCCGTCAGGAACTCTCCTCGCGATATTATGCTCTCGATGGCCTGGGGTATATGATGCTCGTACGCACCGCCGCCCAGGAAAGATATCAGTTTATTGGTAGAGTAGTTCTTGTCAGCCTTGTCATGGATGGCCCTCTTCAACTCGAGCTCGGATATTCCTTCCGGCAGGTCGAGCTTTTTTGCGCGCAGCTCTTCGGGTATCGCCCTGAAAAGCTCCTCGGCGGAAGATACGCCTATCGCGGCTAGCATCTCTTTCCTGTCTTTATCGGTATGCGGCGAATATTTCAAATCAATGCGCTCCGCTCTTTATGAATTCCTCGTAATCCTTAAAAGACATCAGGGTGTCCGCTTCTTTGATGTCTTTTAACTCTATGGCGAAGAACCAGCCGTCATCGTACGGCGACTTGTTCACGATCGACGGGTCTTTCTCCAGCGCGCTGTTCGCCTTTACGACCTTCCCGGACACCGGCGCGTATATAGAGAACGCCGCCTTAACCGATTCGACGACCGCCGCTTCGCCCTCTTTGGCGACTTCCTTGCCGATCTTCGGGAGCTCAACGAATACGACATCGGTTATCTCTTTCTGAGCGTGGTCCGATATACCGACATATCCCGTATTGCCTTCTATCCTGAGCCATTCATGCGTCTTCGCGAAAAGCAGTTTTTCAACGTCAGCCATTATTTTTTTCTCCTATAAAATGGGGCCTTAACGACAACGGCCTTCTTCCTCTCCGAGTGCACGACTATATCAATAGCATTGCCGACCGCCGCGTTGCCGGGCGTGATATACGCGAAACCTATGTTCTTATTCAGCGTCGGCGAATAAGAGCCGCTCGTTACCGTCCCTATGACAGAACTGCCCTTCTCTACCGCATAACCGGTGCGCGGTATGGCCCTGTCGATCATCTCGAACGCCGTGAGGCGTTCTTTCGCCCCGGCCGCGGAGCGTTCCGCTATCGCGGGCTTCCCGATGAAATCCTTGCCCATGTCCGCCGCCCACATGAGGCCGGTCTCGAGAGGCGTCTTCGTCTCGTCGGTATCGGTGCCGTATAACGGGCATCCCGCCTCGAGGCGCAGCGTATCCCTCGACCCGAGGCCCGCGGGGATAAGGCCGTAAGGCCGGCCCGCCGATAATACGGAATTCCAGATCTCGATCGACTTACCGGCCGGCACGAACATCTCGAAACCGTCCTCGCCGGTATAGCCGGTCCTCGAAAGCAGCGCGTAATGGCCGCATACTTTCGTCTCTACGAAACTGCGGTGCTTTAAAGCCGTAAGGCCGGCTTCGCAAAGGCCCTGTAAGATGCTTTCCGAGGCGGGGCCCTGCAGAGCTATTCCGCCGAGAGAGTCGTTGATATCCTTTATCGAAGCCCCTGCCCCATTATGCGAATTAAACCATGCGAGGTCCTTCCCGAAGGTAGAGGCGTTGACTATCAGTATGTACCTGCCGGCACCTGCGCAATAAATGAAGACGTCGTCGAGTATCCCTCCGCGGTCGTCGCAGAACGGGGAATAGACGATCCTTCCGGGAACGGCCTTATCTATATCGTTCGTGAATATCTTCTGAAGGAATGGTTTAGCGGCCTTGCCCGATACCTCGAGCTTGCCGAGATGGGATATATCGAAAAGTCCTGCCTTGGTGCGCGTGGCGTTATGCTCTTCTATTATGCTCGTATACTGTATCGGCAGAAGCCAGCCGTGGAAAGAGACAATTTTCGCGCCGAGGCCCTTATGGGCCTCATAGAGAGGGGTCTTCCTGTTTTCGCCGGAGTCCATGTATTATTTTTTATCCAGGTCTATGCTTATTCTCGCGTCTATCGCTATCGAACCGCCCTTGTCGCCCGCGGAGAATACTTTGAGCGGATTGATATCAAGTTCCTTTATCATCGGGAAGTCCGTCACCATCTGGGACAGCCTGAGCAATCCTTCCTTTATCGAATCTATATCGGCGGGCTTCTCCCCGCGCGCGCCCTTAAGCAGCGCGACCGACTTTATAGAATCTATCATCTCCCCGGCTTCGCGAGGCGTGATCGGCGCTATCCTGAAAGCGACATCCTTGAGCACCTCGACGTATATGCCTCCGAGGCCGAACATCAGCATCGGGCCGAACTGCGGGTCCTTCGTCATGCCGAGGATTACCTCCTTGCCGCCCACCGCCATCTCCTGGATGAGGACGCCGAGGATATTCGCGTTCGGGACGGCCGCCTTAGCCTTCTTTACCATCTCGTTGAACGCCGCTTCGACCTGCGCAGCGTCCTTCAGCCCTACCTTTACGCCGCCGACATCCGACTTATGCAGGATGTCCGGCGATGCGATCTTCATGACGACGGGATAACCCGTCTTTTCGGATGCGGCCACAGCCGCAGGAGCGTCTTTCGCGAGCGTGCTCTTCGGGATCCTGAAGCCGTAGCTCTCGATTATGTCCCTTGCCGTATACTCCGGTATCTCTTTCTGCCCGGCCTTTATCGCCTCGTCGATTATCTTCTTTACCCTGGCCTTATCTACCGGGAAGGACTTGACCGCTTCCTTCGGCAGGTCCGTCATGTTCTTGTGCTTTACCATTATATCAAAGGACGATATGGCCCTCTCGGGAAAACGGTAATTCGGTATCTTGTTGTCCTGCAATATCGATACGCCCTTGTCGACGAGCTTGCCGCCTATGAAGCTTGAGAATATCGGCTTGCCGTCCCTGTGCGCGACGAGCACATCGGCGGTCTCTTTTATCCTGCTGCTGCTCTGGGGGGTCAATATGACTATAAGGCCGTCCACGCCGGGATCTTTCAGCAGCGCGCCTACCGCGATCTTGTACCTTTGGTCGTCGGCGTCGCCTATTACGTCCACGGGATTGTTAAGCGCAGCGGTCTTTGGCAGGGCACCCCTAAGGTAATCGGTGGTCTCTTTGCTCAATGACGCGACTTTCGCGTATTTCGAACGCTCTACTGCGTCTACCGCGATTATTCCGGGCCCTCCGGCGTTAGTTATTATGGCCAGGTTAGGCCCCTGCGGCAATTTCTGGTAGGAGAAAGCTACGGCGTAGTCGAAAAGGTCCTCGATCGTCTCTGCGCGTATTATGCCCGTCTGCGCGAACGCGGCGTCGAACGCGGCGTCCGAACCGGCAAGACTTCCGGTATGGCTGGAGGCGGCTTTCGCGCCCGCTTTGGAACCGCCCGACTTGCAGATAATAACGGGCTTCTTGGCCGTGACTTCCCTTGCGACCCTCATGAATTCCTTGCCGTCTTTTACGTCCTCTATATAACCGAGTATTACTTTCGTGTCGGGGTCGTCTCCGAGCGACTTAAGCAGGTCCGTCTCGGATATATCCGCCTTATTGCCTATGCTAATAAATTTCGAGAAACCTATTTTTTCTTTTACGGCCCAATCGAGTATCGCGCTGCAGAGCGCCCCGGACTGCGAGAAGAACGCGATATCTCCGGGAAGCGGCGAGACAGCAGCGAACGAGGCATTAAGATGCGCCGTGGAGCTTATAAATCCGAGGCAGTTGGGGCCGAGGACCCTGATATTGTGTTCTTTCGCGACGGCGGCAAGCTCGAGTTCCAGCTTCTTCCCTTCCGGCCCGGTCTCCTTGAAACCCGCCGTTATGACTATCGCGGCGCCGATCCCCTTCTTGCCGCATTCCTTCATGACTTCGATGACAGCCGCCGCAGGAATGGCGAATACTACGAGATCTATATTTTCTTTTACATCGAGGACCGACGGGTAGCATTTCTCCCCCATGACTTCGGTATCCTTCGGGTTTATCGGGTAGATCTTCCCTTTATACCCGTATTCCTTGAGGTTTAGAAGTACGTCGTGTCCGATCTTTCCTTTCTTCGGGGACGCGCCGATGACGGCGACGGATGAGGGATTAAAAAGGCATTCCAGACCGCTTTTGCTCATATTGACCTTCCTAAAAAGTTTTTAATTTTTGGGTTGACGAAGCCTTCTCGACAATAACGAAAAGGTGGGATAGGGTTATTTTATTCTAAAAGCGGTTTTTTGTCAACCCAAAACATCCTTAAGTATCTGCATTATCTCTTCTTTCTTGACAGGCTTATTTACGAACTTCGAGACGCTCTTTTCGAGGGCTTTAGCGTAGGTATCCCAGTCCCCGAAGGCGGTTATCATCACTACCGGTATCCCGGGGAACTCCTTCTTGGACTTTTCGAGCAGCACGAGGCCGTTCTCCCCCGGCATCGACAGGTCCGCGAATACGACGTCATACTTGTCCTTGCGCAGGCGCTCCAGACCTTCCGCCGTGTTCAGGGCGGTAGATGCATCATGCCCTTCCCCTTTGAGCGTTTTGGAGAGCGCGATACCGAATTCCACATCATCATCGACTATGAGTATCTTAGCCACAGCTTCCTCCTTTTCAGGCCGCGAAAGGCAGCCTCAGCTTTATCGTTGTCCCCTTGTCCTTCCTGCTGTCGCAGGATATCCCGCCGCCGCACTCGAGGATTATATCCCTTGCGATGTAAAGGCCGAGCCCGGTGCCTATATCCTTTGTCGTGAAGAACGGCTCGAATATCCTCTTCTGGTATTCCCTCGGTATGCCTGGGCCGTTGTCGCCGACCGATATCTCGACCTCATTCTTCTGCCGGCCCGTGTTTATCTCGATACAGCCGCCGTCCGGCATCGCCTCGAACGAGTTCCTTATTATATTCAGCAGCACTTGCCGCAGCCTGCTCTCCTCGATGGCCGCGGACGGCAGGTCTTCGTCGAACGACCTCTTGAAGGAGATGCCCTTGCTCTGCCCCTCTTTCTCGAGGAACCTGATAAGGGAATCCACTACCGAGTTTATATTCGACCTCTCCTGCCCCGTCTTTGAGCGCCTCATGAAATTCAGGTGGTCCTCTATGACATCGTTTATCCTGTATACCTCGTTTATTATCGACTTCACGAGAGTGCCGGCTTCCTCCGTATCCTTGCCGTCGTATTTCTTTATCTCATCCTCAAGGAGTTCGGCGCTCAGGCTTATAGTGCTCAGCGGGTTCCTGACGGAATGCGCGAGCTGCGCGGACATCATCCCCATCGCCGCGAGCTGTTCGGCGTTCACGAGCTGGCGGTGCATGCGCCGTTCCCTGTCCGAAAGGTATCCCATCATGATTGAGAACAGGGCCAGGAACCCGGACCTAAGCGAAAGGTCGGTCCAATGCATGGCGAATAGGCAATACGGGCATGACAATAAATATGTCGCCACCGATACCAGCGCGATCCATATGCTGCCTGCGAGCCCGTAATAGAACGACTGCGCGGCCGCTATCAGGAAATATCCGAGGGTAAAGGTGGAATTCATGCCCCCGGTCATCGGCACGATCACCGCGAGGAAGGCCAGGTCGAGAAAGAACTCGATCAGGTATATCCTGGAGGCCTTGTCGGGCAGCTTGAATATAGAAAGGTATACCGCGGAGTTGTAAACAAAGAAAGCCGCTATAAGCCACAGGAAGACCACCCTGTCATTCGCGGAGAACGGGTGGTATATGCCCCAGACCATCGCGCCGGTCGCAGCCGCAAGCTTGACTATCGAGAAACCGAAATCCGTCGGGTTTATGCCGGCCTTTTCTTTTATATTCGTCATTGCAGCTCTTCCTTATATATCCTGAGTATCTCCGCAACGCTCCATGCCTGAGATATCGCGCCCTTAGGGTTATACGGGGGATCCCCGTCGAATACCTCGGATATCGTCCCGAGCCCTGTTTCCTTCAAATGCGCGAAGAGCGGATTTAGGAACCTCCTCGCCTCCTGCCTCGTGTTGGCGTTCCTGCCGTACACGTTAAGGTAGGCCGATATGAAATGCGCGAGCAGCCACGGCCATACGGTCCCCTGGTGGTAGCATGCGTCCCTCATCCGCTGGTCGCCCGAATAGACGCCCCTGTAATTCCTGTCGTTCGGGGAGAGCGAACGCAGGCCGTAAGGCGTAAGCAGCTCCTTGCCGACGATATCGAGGATCTTCTTCTCCCTCTCCCTGCTTATGAGCCTGTACGGCAGGCTCAGCGCGAATATCTGGTTCGGCCTCAGCGTCCTGTCTACGCCCTCGTCGCTTACGCAGTCATACAGGTGCCCGCCGGACTCGCTCCAGAAGACCAGCTCGAAGCTCTTCTTCGCGAGGTTCGCGAGCCTCGCGCACTCATGCCTGTACTTGAGGTTCAGTTTTTCGCAGATATCCTCCATTATCCTCAGTGAATTGTACCAGAGCGCGTTGACCTCCACCGCCTTGCCGTTGCGCGGGGTGACGACCCAGCCGCCTATCTTCGCATCCATCCAGGTGAGCTGCACGTCCGGGTCCGATGTCGAGATCAGGCCGTCGCGGTCCATCTTTATGCCGTATCGCGTGCCGTTTATGTAATACTTGATTATCTCCTCAAGGCAGTCGAGCAGGTTCGATTCTACAAAATCGTAGTCGTTCGTATATTCGAGGAACTTGTGGACGGCCCAAAAATACCAGAGAGAGGAATCGACGCTGTTGTATTCGGGCTCCTTGGATTTTTCAGGGAACCTGTTCGGGATCATGCCTTCGTCGCAGAACTTCGCGAATGTCAGGAGGATGTCCCGCGCCTCGTCGTACCTCCCGAGCGTAAGCGTAAGGCCCGGCAGAGATATCAGCGCGTCCCTTCCCCAGTCCCAGAACCAGTGGTACCCTGCGACCACGGTCGAAAGCCCGTCGGCCCTCTTTATCAGGAACGAGTCGGCGCTGTCCGCGAGCCGTATAGCTACGCTGTCCTGCAGGCCGACCGCTTCGGCTATTTCGTTATGCCGCAGCACCTCGCTCGATTCGAGCACCTCGACAGACCGCATCTTGCGGCCTTCCGTCGAGGCGACTATGTATGCCTTGTCGCCTTCCTTCACGAGGAACCCCAGTTCTCCGGGGCTGTAAAGGTCCTCGCGGTATTCAAGCCCCCTCTCCTTCTCGCGGTTATATTCGAAGGACTTGTACCAGTAACCGGCCTGCTCGAAACGGTCCGCGTTATTCGCGAGGTAGATCATCGGGGACTCGTTATAGGGTTTCATCCTTATATAACCCTCGAAACGGTCGACGCCCTTGTTGAAGCTCGAATTCTCGATCGAGAGCCAATGGTAGTCGCGCGCGGCGATGAGGGGCCTTACGAGCAGTTCGAGGTAGCCGGGGGATTTCAGTATCTTGTATGTGATGACGGTGGTGTTCTCGCCGCGGACCATGAATACCGCCTTCTCGACCGTCACTTCGCCGGCCCTGTAGGTAAATACCGGGAACGGGTCCAGGCGGAACTCGTCGAGGTACCTGTGCCCTTCGGGATGCACTATCCCCGGATACTTGTTGCATGACAGGTTATAGCGGCTCCCGTCCTTGAAGACCAGCGTCTCTTCGAGTTTCGAGAGCATGACCATGCGCGAGAGCGACGGCTTAGCAGAGGCGACGAGCAGCCCGTGGTACCTGCGGGTATTCGTCCCGATTATGGTGGACGACGCGTATCCGCCGAGGCCGTTCGTCTCTATCCATTCCTTCGAGACGGCCGCCTGGAAATCGCCGCAGACATCCTTGCCGAAACGGATTGCATCATCCATCTTCTGCGGTGATTCATTCTGCACATCTTTTACGACAGCCATATCATTCCAATCCGCCCTTCGTCTTCCCGCCCTCCTCGTCGAGCCTCTTGAAGAACTCTTCGGGATGCAGGCTCTCTATCTCTTTCTCGAAGGTCTTGACCTCGTCGGCGGTTATCGGCTTGTTTATAACGGGGCAGGCCTCGAGGACCTTCTCTTCGATAAATATCGGAGAGCTCGTCCTTACCGCAAGCGCCATGGCGTCGGAAGGGCGCGAATCGATCTCCATCGCCTTGTCGTCCTGCCTTATAGTTATCTTCGCGTAATACGCGTTATCGCGCAGGTCTGATATCACTACCTTTTCTATGGAACCTCCTAGCGACTTCACGAGGCTGACCGCGAGGTCATGGGTAAGCGGCCGTGCGAACTTCTGGCCTTCGAGGGCCATTGCGATCGCGGCGCCTTCGCTTATGCCGACCCATATAGGCAGCAGCCTGGAGCCGTCCGCCTCCTCAAGCGTCACGACATACTGCGCGAGCGGCGGTATAAAGATGATCGAATATATCTTCGCGGCCTTCATATCACAATATTATAGCAATGATGTGTCAAAAACAAGGGGTTTTTAGAGCATCTCAAGGACGAAGCATTTCAGGTAGTTCGATTCGGGGAAGTTCAGCAGTATCGGATGGTCGCTGGGTTGTATGCGCTTTTCCACGAGCTTCGCCCGCCTGCGCGATTCCCAGAGGGACTCGTCGATGATGTCCATGAACTGGCCCTCCGACAGGTTGTACGAGCACGAGCACGTCATCAGGTGCCCGCCCTTCTTCAGCAGTTTCATTGCCCTGAAATTTATGTCAATATAACCGCGCGCGGCGGCCTGCAGGTCTTTCTTTGATTTCGCGTATGCGGGAGGGTCGAGGATTATGAGGTCGAACTGCCTGCCCTCGGCCTGGTAGGCCCTGAGCGCCTCGGGCACTTTCCCTTCTTTTACCGCGATATTCCCGATCCCGTTAAGGGCCGCGTTCTCCTTAAGCTTCCCGAGGGCCTGGCCCGACGAGTCGACCGCCGTGACATCCGCGGCGCCGAGAGCCGCGTGGAGCGAGAATAACCCCTGGTACGAGAAGCAATCGAGCACGGATCCCCTCGAATATTTCTCGACGGCGATGTGGTTCTCCCGTTGGTCGAGGTATGCGCCCGTCTTCTGCCCGTTCATTATATCCACGATATACCTTATCTTCCCTTCGCGGACTTCGACGCCCGCGGCGGGCGGCTCCCCATATAGCGCCCCTTTCAATTCTTCCATCCCCTCGAGCTTGCGGGTCGCGGAGTCGTTGCGCTCTATTATGGACTTCGGCTTAAGCAGATCCACGAGCGCGTCCGTTATCTGCCGTTTTATCCTGTCCATCCCGAGGCAAAGCGTCTGCACCGACAGGTGGCCCGCATAGTTGTCGATTATCAGCGACGGCAGGCCGTCGGCTTCCGAATGGGCCAGACGGTAGGCGTCCGCGTCCGTTATGCCGCTCCTGGCTTCGATGCTTACGGATATCCTTTTGCGCCAGAACTCGGCGTCTACCGGAATATCTTCGTCGGTAATGACACGCAGCGCGATCTTAGATTTCCCGTTGAAAAACGCCTTGCCGAGGAATTTCCCGCGGTTATCCTCGACGGTTACTATACCGCCCGATAGCCCGGAGATGTCGCATTTCTCGATGTCATCCCCGTAGATCCACGGGTGGCCGGTCCTGTTCCAGGCGGTCCCCTTCTTGGTGAGCTTTACCGAGGCATTATCCATATTCCGATTCTAACAGCGCATCGAAGATATGTCAATGCCGGCGGGTTATGCTATAATATCGGCGTCATGGACAAAAAAGGAAAAATACGGCAGAGTTTAAGAAATTCATTCATAGACGGCGCGTTCTGTTCGGCGTTCATAGGTTTCACCGAGCAGTACATAACGCCGTTCGCGGTCGCCCTGAACGCCACGACCGGCCAGATAGGGATGCTGACCGCCTTCCCTAACCTCATCGCGTCGCTGATACAGCTGAAATCCGCAGATGTCACCGAGCACCTGAAGAGCCGGATCAGGATAATAACGATATTCGTCTTCTTCCATGCGCTGATGTTCCTGCCGATCGCGCTGATACCGCTGTTATTCAGGGGGAACAAGGTCTTCTGGCTCATCATATTCGTGACGATGGCGGCATCGTTCAACGCGTTCCCGGGCCCGGCGTGGACCAGCCTCATGTCGGACCATATCCCCCGGCGCAGCAGGGGCAGGTATTTCGGATGGCGCAACAGGCTGCTCGGGGTGATAACCATAACCTGCGCGTTCCTCGCCGGCTTCATACTCAACATCTTCGGCAAGGACAAGCTGACGGGCTTCATGGTAATACTCGGCCTCGCGTTCGCGGCAAGGTTCACGTCGTGGTATTTCCTGAAGAAGATGTACGAGCCGCCGATAAAGGTTACGAGGGAGCACTACTTCTCCTTCTGGGATTTCGTGAAGAGGGTCAGGGAATCGAATTTTGCGAAATTCGTCTTCTATGTCGCGAGCATTAGTTTCGCGGTCAACCTCTCCGGCCCGTTCTTCGCGGTCTATATGCTCAGGGACCTGAACCTCAGTTACGCGACTTATACCGTCATCGCGATAAGCCCCACCATAGCCACCCTGCTGACCATGGGCATCTGGGGGCGGCACGCCGACGTCGTGGGGAACATGAAGATCATACGCCTTACGTCGTTCTTCATCCCTCTCGTCCCTGTACTGTGGCTCTTCGGCCATAACGTCGCATACCTCGTCATAATACAGGTCTTCGCGGGGTTCGTCTGGGCGGGATACAACCTCTCGGTCTTCAACTTCGTATACGATGCGGTCATGCCCGAGAAGCGGACAAGGTGCGTGGCATACCTTAACGTGATAAACGGGACCTCGATATGCGCCGGGGCGCTCCTCGGAGGCGTCCTCGCGGTGAACCTCCCGCCGGTATTCGGATACAGGCTCCTGGCGCTCTTCGCGCTCTCTGGCCTGTTGCGAGCCATATTCTCGATGTCTATCCTCCCGAGGATAAAGGAGGTCAGGAGGGTCGAGAGGATAAAAAGCCTGGACCTTTTCTTCAGCGTGACGCGTATCCGCCCGATAGAGGTCGAGGGCGAGAAAGATATCTAGGGACGTTTCAGGAAACGGCCCTGTAGGGGTCGTGGATCTCCAGCAGGAATTCCCACACCGCACGGGCCCTCTGGTACTGCTCCGGCTTTACGGGCCTCGGCGAATGCCCGCCGTTATGCCATGCCTCGGGGGTATTGAACCAGTAGGCGCTCTTTTCGTGCCCGTAGACCATGTAATAACATCCGTAAGCCGTCTTTAAGGCCTCTTCCTTCAGGCCGAGGCGGTACATCGTAGCCGCGAGGAAGTATGTCGAACCGGGCCATATCTCCTTTGCCATGTTGATGTCTATATCGGTGCCGTCTGCGTTCTTGCTGTTCATTGCGCCGCAGTCGCCTACGCCGTCGCCGTTATAGTCCTCCAACGGCACAACGCACATCTCGTAGACCTTCTTCAGGTACTTTACCATCCTGTCCCGAGGCAGGATATCGTCGAGCGCCATGACCTCGCAGAACCTCTGGCCGTTCAGGCCGTCGGCCATTATCGCGTCCGAGTGCTTGCCGGCGGTATCTATGCGGTAATACTGCTTCTGCTCCGACCAGAGCTGTGCGTCGAGATTTGCCTTCGCCTTGTCGAGGATGGCGATGACTTCCTTTATTATATCGTCGTTCTCTACATACGCGAGCTTCTCCATCGCCTCGAGCGCGCCCACCCAAAGGCCGCCGCAAAGGAGGCTCGTACCGTAGAGGCCCCAAGCGTCATAAGTATTGTCGGAACCGTTGTTGTTGGGCAGGCAATCCCCGTCGGTATCCTGCGATTTCATGTACCCGTAGGTCATCTTGACCGCAGGCCAGCAGTAATCGAGGAACGCGCGGTCTTCGTGAACATAATAATACCGCGCTACCTGCTGTATGAATTTCGCGTGGAGGTCCTTCCAGTGGAGTTTGTTCGTGCCGTATGTGTCGAACTTGAAGAAAGGGTCCTCCGTGGGCACGCCGAAGTCGTGCGGCGTCTGGTGCAGCGCGTCGAAATGCACGATGCCGTCTGCGACGCACCTGAGGATGTCTTTTTCTATCTCCGGCCAGAACTTTAGCGTCAGTATCTGGCAGTAATGGCGGACGTCGAACGTCTCGCAGTAAGGATATCCTATCGATTCCATAACGAAGAACTTATGGTCGTCCTCGTGCAGGCCCATATATTCCCTGTCATGGCCGGACTTAAGTCCCGACTCGTAGAAAGTCCCGCCGAACTGCGTGTAATATAATTCGTTGAACGCCGCGGTCTTCAGCCACTCCGGGTATTTGTCGCTGTTTATTACCGGCGCCATCCAATCGTCGACCTGTTTCTCCCAGCCGGCGTAATTTTTCAGCGCTTCCTTCGCTATCTCGAAGGAACTGGAACCGCCGCGCTTAAAATATTCCGTATATTTCCTCCACCATTCGGTGCCCGTCTTATGCGGGTCGCCGAACTTGACCACCGGGAAATCCCACGATATCACTATCGGCACCGTCGTCGATCCGCCCGGCTCCAGCGACATCTCTACCGCTATCATCGCGGCTGAATCCGGCTCCTCCTTGGCCCAGTCCGTCCCGATAATTATCCTTGTGCCATCGGAGCTCTTCGCGGCTATGCACCACTCCGAACCCTCTGTCTCGGGCACGTTTTCCGGATGGTCCGCCTTCATCACGATGCCTGTTATCCCGCCTTCCTGCCTTTTGGTATTCTTAAAGCCCTTGCGGGGCAAAGTGCCGCTGAAGGGGGGATGCTGCCATGTGAGAATGACAGTCGCCTCGGCCCTGTGTTTTGTGGGGTTGGATACCTTGAACTGCCATACCGCCACGGGATAGGAGGTCTCTTTATAATTATGCGGGATTACCGGAGAGAAGAATTTCTGCGACACGTCGAGGTCGAAACAACCGTACGTGACCCAGCCCTTCGGCTGCAGCGCGTGGTATTGCGCGTCGCCCTTCTTGAGTTTCTCCCATTTCGTCTTCAGCGCGGGATCCGTCGATAAGGTGCGTATCCTCTCTTCCTTATCGCCCACCTTCTCGCGGAAATGGAACGCGGATGAGTCGAGCCACAACTGGTCATAGGAGCCGGCCTTAAGCGACCACGGGCCGAAAGAACCCGATATGCTGTACATGAACGAGCCGGCGCCGAAACCGCCGAGCGCGACGCCCCTGTTGGGGCAGCTGCTGGCCGTCCCCGCCGGGATATCGCCTAGCGCCCTCTTCCAGGCACAGGCGGGTATTTCGAAATAGTCCCTTCGCGGTGCCTTTGCCATCTATTCGAGCGCTTCTTCCTTTATGACCTTTATCTCGACCGGGCCTTTATATATGCCTCCGACCCTGCCGGAATCATAGACCCTGACCGCTATGAAGTTCTCCGATTTGAAGTTTACCGTCTTCAGCGGGATCACGTATTCCCTCTGTTTTTCCCAGACGGACTGGTGTTTCGGCGGGAAGAGGCCGCTCTGCCCCACGAGGTTCTTATTAAAGAAGGTCATGTCGCAATCGTCTATGCCCCCGAACCTCAGCAGTATCCTCGCGCCCTTCTCGCTCCAGAGGGCTTTCTTATCTTTCGGTATTTTGAAGCCATACCAGTACCATGCATAGCCGTCATAATTATCGAAGCCCTGGGCTTCCCACCCGCCCGGGACATTCACCTGCTTCCATTCCTTGTCGACCGACTTGAGCTTGGACCATTTGAAATCATCTCCGGTCCTCAGGTACCACCTGCCCGAAAGGTTCACCGTATCTATGACCTTCTTCGGCTTCGTGAAATTGCAGAGCTTCATCGCGGCCTTGATGTTGGCGTTCTCCGCGAACGTCTTCCACACCTTGCCGGTCCTGTAGTTCTCTATCATCAGGACGATGGGGCCCTGGTCTATGCCGATATACCTGCCCGAGACCCAGTTCCTGTCCCAGTTGAAAGCGTCGACAAAACCGTACTTGCCCCATATCTTGTCCTTGTAATTCGAATACATGAACTTCGCGGCCTTTATCGAAAGGTCGGGCGTGAAGACTATCGAAGATATCGCGGCGGTCGGCGATACCGTGCCGTCGTTCTCGCCGTTAGGCGCGCCGTATGCCTTGTAGCCGTCGGGCCCGTCGCATGCGGTCAACCCCCAGCAGTCGGGGCCGTACGTCTTGCTGCGCGTCATGTTGTCTATGCACCATTGCCTGTTAGCGAGGGTCGCCTGGACGGAATTTTCCTGGTAATCCATGAACCTGTCTTCCTTGCCCTTGAAGTCGACATAGCAATGCGAATACTGGTGCGTGAAAAGCGCGGGCGGCCCGCTGAACTTGTATTCCTTATATGTGTTCATCCCGCGGCTGAACGCGTTCCATGAGTCCGGCGACATCGGGTGGGTCGTCGAGCCTATGCCCATGAAGTAGAGCACGAGGTGCTCCGACGTATAACCCGACCACCTGTAAGGAAGGAACCCCTTGTCCGGGAACCAGCCCATGCTCGGCGTCGTGCCGTTGTCCATCATCCATGCCCAATCTACCCTGTCGTAAAGCTCCTTCGCGAGCTTTTCTATCTCGGTGCCCTTGAAATATTCGCCCGCATACAGCACGCCCGCCATCAGCAGGGCCGTATCGATCGACGAAAGCTCGCAGTCGCCCCAGCGGTCGCCTGTCCTCATATCGAGGAAATGGTAATAGAAGCCGTGGACGCATTCGGCCTTGTCTTTGAAGAACTTCAGCGTCGTTATTATCCTCTCCTCGACCTTGTCCTTCGGCAGCCAACCGCGGTCGACCGCGACGCATAACGCCGGAAGGCCGAAACCGACCGACGCGATGCTCGCCATCGGCGCGGCGTCCGCCATGAAGGCCGAGCAATTATCCTTTATAAGGCCGTTCTCGGGATTCGCCTCATCCCAGAAGAACATGCATGCGGAATGCTCGATGAGGTCGAGGAACTGTTCGTCCGTCATCGTTGAAAGCTCCGGCGCGGGCCACTTTATGACCGGCTGGCGCTCTACACCCGTCCTCTCTCCGCCCAGGGCAAGCCCGTCGAGGTATATAGTCCCCGTGAACGGCTGACCGTAATCGTTGCGGAACGTGATCGAGAAGTTGTCCATGCTGAACCAGTTCTTTATCGATTTGAAATCCGACAGCGGGATCGCGACCTTCTGCCACTGGGTGGTCACCCCTCCGGGTATCAGGTCCTTTATGTCTATTTTGTCCTCGAAATGGGAGCTGTCCTTTATGCCGACCTTGAAGGTCTCGCCGCCGTTCCCGCCTTTCACCCAGAAACTGACCTCCCCGTACTTGCTTAGGTCCTTGCCTATGAGCCCGAACCAGAAACCCGATTCCTGCCTGGCTCCGCTCACGTTATATTTGACCTGGACCGACTTCACACCCTCCGTGCGGGCGCCGTCGGATATATAGCTGTGCTTAGCGGTACCTTTGTTCTCCCACGTCCCCTGCATAGCATTCGGTACCATAAGGTTAGCCACCGCCGCCTCCTGCGCGAAACTGAAATTGCCCGTTAAAGCCAGAACAACCGAACACACAAGCCCGACAATCTTCCTATTGCTCGCCATCCGCTCCTCCTATTTTCTCCCCCAGACGTAAGACATCGTTAATAGCATTCCGAAAATAAAATGTACGGCTACCGTCAGCGCATTCGCGGGAAGAAGCTCTTTCACCTTATCGTAATGCGCCCATGCGGTCTTTATCGCTATAACGGCCAACGGAAAGGTCGCCGCGGTGATCAGGGCCGTTCCCGGCAGGATCCCTGAGATCGCGCCGGCGGCGACCGCCAGGTATGCGGACAACATCAGCAGCGCGTAATACCCGGCCGCCTTCTTCTTACCGATGGACACCACCGTGTTGTTCTTTCCGGAAATCCTGTCCGCCTCATAATCGGGAAATTCGTTAATATACAGGACCAGCGCAATGAGTATCGCCACGGGTATAGAAGCCCAGAACGGCTCCCATGCCAAGCGGCGCGCCTGCACGTAATACGAGCCCAATACCATCAGAGGGCCGAAACCGATGCCGGTAGCCGCTTCTGCGAACCTCGTATACCCTATCTTAAACGGCCCCGCGGTGTAAAAGAACGCGAGGAATATGCCTATAGCACCTATAGCTATAAGGATATATCCTTTTATGAGAAATACAAGGTAAAATCCTATCGCCGCGGTGGCGGCAAAACACAGCAGCCCGGCCGCAAGCACTTCCCGCGGTTTCAGCAATCCCCGCGTCAGGACCCCGCTTCCCCCGCTGAACGGCGTCGGGGTCTTGTTGACCACGTCGTCGCCGCTTTTGAAATCATAATAATCGTTCGTCAGGTTGAGCCCGGCCTGCGATAGCACCGCGCCTGCCAATGTCAGCCAGAACAGGCCCCAGTCGACCAGCCCCGTGCCGTTCCAGGCGACCGCGGCGCCGAGCGCCACCGGCACGATCGCCGCAGTGAAGAACTGCGGCCTCGGTGCCGCCAACCAGACAAGTATCCTATTCATATCGTAATTATCACTTTATGGCCGTATATATGCCCGCCGCGCCGAAGCCGGCCGGCTCGAAACGGCATTCCCGGAAACCCGCCTTAAGGAACTTCTCCTTGACCTCTTCTGCCTCGTAAAACCCTAATATCGACTCCCCGAGGTATTCGAACGGGGATGTCCTGCCGTATATAATGAACCCTATAACGGGTAAAGCGAATTTAAGGTATATCCCGTGCAGCATGCGCCTGGCCCGGCCTTCTGGGCGCGTCAGGTCGAGCGCTATCATGGCTCCGCCCTGCTTCAATACCCTGAATGATTCCGCGAATACTTTGTCGAGGTCTTTCTGCATATTGCGGAGCGCAAAACCGCATGTTAACGCGTCGAACGTCCCGCCGGCATACGGCATATCGGAGGCATCTGCGACCGTCCAGCTTATCCTTCCTCCGAAGCCCTTAGCGCGCGCCTTCGCCTTGCCTATCTCGACCATCTCGGCGCAAAAATCCAGCGCCTCTATCCGGCTGTACCTGTCCATGCGCGCGACCTCGATTGCAAGGTCACCCGTGCCGGCGCAGAGGTCGAGCACATACGGGCCGGTCTTTGCGGAGCTTATAGCAAGGCCGGCCGCCCTCTTCCTCCATGACCTGTCCATCCCGATGCTCGCGAGAGCATTGAAAAGGTCATACCGCCCCGCAAGGAACGAGAAGATTCCGCGGATATCGGCGGGGCAGGGGGCGTCCATATCAGGCGGGTTCGGAACCCCGCTCCTCACAAACGGCAAAGACATACAGCAGGTCGGACAACCTGTTCAGGTAGGCCGTTATGCACGGCTCGATCTTCACCCTGGCGCCAAGCTCGACGACGGAGCATTCTGCGCGGCGCGCGACCGTCCTGGCTACATGCAGGGCGGCGGAACTCTCGTTGACTCCGGGCACGATGAATCCCGAAGGCATCCTGATCCTGCCCTCGACCGCATCCCCGAACTCTTCGAGCATCCTGATGTCGCAATCCTTTATCGAGAAACTCTTCCTCTGTGCGCCGCCGGACGATATCGAGCCGATTATCCTGAAAAGGTCCCTCTGTATAAGGCCTATCTTCTTCCTTATGGCGGGGTCCTTCGCCTTTACCTTGGCCATCCCGAGAAAAGATACGAGCTCATCGAGCGCTCCCTGGGCTTTTATCCTGAGGTCGCACTTGGAGACCGGCCTTCCGCCGCATAACCTCGTCTTTCCCTTGTCTCCGCTCTTCGTGGTTATCTTCATTTTATGCGGTATTTCGCGGTCACGGTAGTCCTTATCCCCCCGCGCGCGTTGAAATCGCCCGTCACGATGCACCATTTGGGCTTGCATGCGGAGACCACGTCCTTCAGTATCTTGTTGATGACGTTCTCGTAGAATATGCCCATATTACGGTAGCCGATGATGTAGTATTTAAGCGACTTCAGTTCTATGCACGACTTGCCGGGCATATACCTTATAGTTATCGTGCCGAAATCCGGGAGCCCCGTCTTCGGGCAGACCGAGGTATACTCGGGGATCTCTATGTTTATCTCATAACCTTTATGCAAGTTCGGGAACACTTCAATCTTATATTTGTTTTTCATTTGTGCGCCTGGATCCTTTCTAACCCGCGAGGAAAAAACCCGATACCTTGAAATATATAAGAAGCGTTATAACATCGCATGTGGCAAGCACTATAGGGCCCGAAGAAAGTGCGGGGTCAAACCCGAGCGCGCGGAATATAAACGGCAGGAACGCACCGACGGCTCCGGACAGCATTATGGAGGCGGACATCGATATCGCCAGGGCCGCGCCCAGTTTGGAACTCTCCTGCCACATGGTCGCTATCCCGCCGACAAATATACCGCAGGCCAGGCCGACGATTATGCCGACCAGTATCTCTTTCTGGAGCAGCCATCTCACGTCCCTGAACGTGGCCTTTCCGAGGGCCATATTCCTTACGACTATAGTCGCCGATTGCGTCCCTATGCTTTCCGAGAGCCCGAGGACTATGGGTATGAACAACGCGAGCGCGATGACCGACCTCAATTCATACTGGAACCATCCCGTGATAAAAGCGCATGTCAGCCCGCTGAATATGCTGACCGCGAGCCACGGGAGCCTAAGGCGGACTATGCGCGGTATAGACCGGCTCGTGATCTCGTCGACGCCGGTACCGACTATCTTCGCGATATCGTCCTCGGCTTCCAGTTCCGCGATATCGACCATCTCGTCGGCCGTTATTATGCCGACGAGCATCTGGTCGTTGTTCACGACCGGGATCGCGAGGAACCTGTGCTTAATAAAATACTTTACCGCCTCTTCCTGGTCCATCTCCGCATGGACTTTTACGACATTCTTGAGCATTATGTCGTTCACGCGGACCCCGGGCGCGTGGCTCAGGAGGTCCCTCATCTGGACCACTCCGACAAGGTGCCCGTTCCCGTCGACAACGTATATATAGGAGGGCTTGGAGACCTTCTCGAGGGAAGCGGTCCGGAAATGCTTTATCGTCTCATCGATCGTGAAATGCTCGGGGACGGCCAAAAACTCGTTCTTCATTATCGCGCCGACCGTCTCGCCTTTTACCCTTTTCCTGTTCATATACCACCTTGTTATTGGGTAGCATTATAAAACAAAAAGCCCTCCGATTCAATCATCAAAGGGCTTTTATGAAGTCAAAATCTATGCCTTGGACAAGGCAGGGCCTACTGACCCTTTACTCCCGCCTGGTAACCCGCCTGGTAACCGGCTTCATAGCCTTTCGTATATCCCCTCTCGAAACCGCTCGAGTCGCCGGACGATGCGGCCGGTGCCTGCTCAGGAGCGCTCTTCTCGCTGGGCATTATGGCATCCGCTATTACATTGGCGGCTATTCCGGTCCCTGCGCCTATCAGCGCGCCTTTGCCGGCTTTGCCGTGGGATGCGCCCGCGGCTACCGCGCCCGTCGCAGCGCCGACCAGGCCGTTCCTTATGAGGCCGCTGGAATCGGCCGCAAGCACGGGAGTAGATACCGTGAACGTAAGGGCAATCAACAGCATTGATACGATGAATATACGCATATTACCCTCCTTCTTGGTTAAATTATATCATATAAAAAAGCGTTGTCTATACAAATTAACCGAGCATCTCCGTGAGCGCGCGGTAATTCTGCGCGGGATCCCCCTTGCCGAAGACACCGCTTCCTACGCAGGCCAGGTCCACCCCGGCATCGCGTATCATCACGATATTATCCGATTTTAGCCCCCCGTCCATGGCTATCACGGGCTTGTCCTTCCTTCCCTTTAGCGAACGCGCCTTGTCACACACTTCGGGGATGAACTTGCTGCCATAATAACCGGGATTGACCGAAAGGAAAAGCAAGATGTCTATGTCCTTGAAGAACGGCTCCGCCTTCGATACGGGCGTCTCCGGGTTAATCGCTATGCCGGCCTGCATGCCCTGCGCGCGTATGCTCTTTATAACTTCGGCGGGGTCGTCCTTCGACTCGAGGTGGAAGACGATCCTGCCTGCGCCGGCTTCCTTGAAAGGCACTACGTAATTCGACGGGTCCTCGACCATGATATGTATCTCAAGCTCAAGCCCGGTCTTTATCTTCGCGAGGTCCGCGGCCGAAATGCTCTTTGAAGGCACGAATTTTCCGTCCATGATGTCCACCTGGACGAGGCCGCAGAATCCCTCCGCCTGCCGTATCATCCTCTCCAGGTCGGCTGGCTTGTCGGTCAGAAGGGCCGGCACTATTATCATCTGTTCTCTCCTTTTTTGATGTATTCGAGCAGGAATTCCGAAAGGTTCTTCGAAGCTTTTTGCGAAGCGTCCTTGAAACGAAGCAGCCTCGGCACGGAAAAGAACCCGAGAAGCGAACGCGGAAGTTCCTCCAACAGCGTGTCGCTTACAGCCTTGACCGCGAGGTACTTTATCCCCGCCTTCGCGGCCGCTTCGGCGACACCGGAGGATTCCATATCGACGACTATAGCGCCCTCCTTATGGAACGCCGCCGTCTTCTCTTCGCAGGTAAATAGCGGTTTCGGCGAGCAGAACAATTTGCGGTCCTTCAGGTCCGAGACAATCACGTCTCCGATCTTAAGCTCATCGACGAGCGCTCCGCAGAAACCTGCCGATATTATGAGGTCGGGTTTATATTTTTCGATCACGCGCTCGGCTGTCTTCTCGGCCCTCCCGGCGCCCATGCCGCTGCGGGCGATCACGATACTGCCGCCATCGGCGGCGATAACCGGCGCCAATGACCCGAAAAACCCTATGCCCAGACTCTTCGCGAATGGCCGCAATTCCCAGTAAAGCGCGAATATTACGGCCGCCTTAACGCTCATTTCCTGTTTATGCTCCTCAGCCTCTTCTTGACTTCCTCTATAAGTATATCCGGCGTAGAGGCGCCCCCGATTATCCCTACCGATTTTACTCCCTTGAATTTTCTCGGGTCGAGGTCTTTCGCGCGCTCTATCTGCATCGTATTATCGTTATACTTCATGCACAGTTTCTTCAGTTTTATCGTGTTCGAGCTGTGATGGCTGCCTACGACTATCATAAGGTCTGCCTTCTGGGCGAGCTTTACGGCGTCCTCCTGCCTCTTCCTTATATCCGCGCATATTGTATTTATTATCTTTATCTCATGCGCGACCTTCATGACCTCCGCCACGACCTCCCTGCAGAGCTCTATCGAATGCGTCGTCTGGAATATGAGGCCTACCTTGTTCTTGAGCTTTGCCGGGTCCACCTCTTTATGGTTTGATACCACGAGCGCCTCGTTCTTCAGGTGGCCCAATATACCCTTGATCTCGGCATGCGCCTTGTCGCCGACGATCATGACCTGGTAACCCTCCTCCTCCAGCATCTTTGCCGAGACCTGCGCCTGCCTTACGATCGGGCACGTAGCGTCGACGATCTCGATCTTCTTCTCGTCGACCTTCGCCCTTTCGTCGGGCGATATGCCGTGCGCCCTGATGATCAGCGTGCCGTCCTTGACCTCATCTATGCTCTTTATCTCGGTGAGGCCCTTCTCCGAGAGTTTCCTCGTTATCGTGTCGTTATGCACGAGTTCGCCGTTTATGTAAGCCGGCACTTTCCTGGAAAGGGCCTCTTCGGTCAGTTTTACGGCGCGGTTCACTCCGAAACAGCACCCGATCTTCTTCGGGGTCAATATCTTCATCTGTTGCCTCCGGTCTTGGCGTTAGCCATATACCCTTGCGTACGGAACCATTCGACCGCCTTCCTTAAGGCGGTCTCGATATCGCCCTGCGGCAGGCCAAGTTCCCTGACCGCCTTTGATGAGTCGAAGGCGAACGGCCTCGCGGCGAGCCTCAGGCCTTCCCACGGCACCAGCGGTTCCCTGTGCGTTATATTCTGCGATATCATTCCGCATACGAACCCGATCGGCAAAAGCGGCGCCGCCGGCAGTTTTACCTTCGGGGCGGGCCTGCCCGTTATCTTCGCGAGCATCGCGAAAAACTCATCTAGCGTGAGGTTATGAGCGCCGAGTATGTAGCGTTCCCCTATCCTGCCCGTCTTCTCCGCGGCGAGATGGCCCGCCGCGGCATCATCCACGTCTATATAATTCAGTACTGTCTCTATATAAGCCGGTAATCTCCCGTTAAGGTAATCTATTATCATCTTGCCGGGCGGCGTGGGCTTGTAATCCCCTCTCCCGACCGGCGTAGTGGGGCTAACTATGGTAACGGGCAGCCCGTTCTTTGAATAGTTCAACGCCTCACGGAACGCGAGGAATTTCGACCGCGTATAATGGCCGGGCATGTCTGCGAGCGTCATCCGGACGCTCGCGTCCTCGTTTCCGGGCCGGCTCTTTGTGCCGCCCTTCATTATCGCCGCGGTGTTGGTATATACGACTTTTTCCACGCCTTCATCGAGGCAGGCCTGGAAGACATTCTTCGACCCCTTCCAGTTGATGTCATAGACCGCCTTCACGTCCGGGTACCATAGGTGCGCGTAGGCCGCTATATGGTATACGGCCCTCGCCCCTTCCACGGCTTTCCTGACCGAGCCGGAGTCGCGAATATCCCCGTAAGCCATCTCGACCTCATACCTGGCCCCGCCCTCTTCCAGGTTGACGAGGTTCGTCTCCCTTCGTACAAAACACCGCACCCGCTCGCCCTGCCCGAGCAGCTGGCGTACCACCCTGGAACCTATGAACCCGTTAGCCCCGGTTACTAATATCATTTAGGAGTCTTCCAGTATATAGCGAGCCCGAAACCCGCCCAGGCTATCTCGCGTATCCTTTTAACTATGCTTAGCGCCACGCCGATCTCTCCGCCTATGCCGAGAGCGGCGAGCACCGCGTATCCGGCGCCTTCCTGCACTCCGAGGGCCGCCGGAACGAAAAAGAACGCGGAGTTCGCGGCCTTGAAGAATACTTCTATCACGAGCGCCCTGGTCCAGTCCACCTGCACGCCGAGGAAATACAATATCAGGTATACTTCGATAAGCCCGGCAAACCACCCGGCAAGATGGAACAGGAAAGAGAGGAAGAACCGGAGCTTCTGTTTCGCGTAAAATTCGCTTATTACCCTGTCGATCTCCTCGAGGCTCGTCCTCTTCCCTTCAAGGGGCTCGTTTAGCCTGAATTTGCGCGCCATCTTGAGCCCGAGCATGAAGAGGCCCTTCTTCTGCAGGAACAGGAAAAGGACCAGCAGGCCGAAGACCCCGGCGAAGGTCCAGAGTATCCCGGTAGCCACTATGCCGCTGAACCTGAATATCTTCAGCGCGACCAGTATGCCCGCCAGAAGGAAGACGACCTTGCTCAGGAACAGCGATGTCTTCGCTATAACAACGCTCGCGAGCCCGTCCACCATATCTACGCCGTCGCGCTTGCGCAGCACGAGCGCCTTCACCGGCTCGCCGCCGATATACGCGGTCGGCGTAGTATAATTTATCGCCTCGCCCGCCTGCCTGGCCAGGAAGAAACGCCAGAGCGCCGGCAGTTTTACTTCCCTGCGGAAAGCCCACCGCCATCCCATCGTATCAAAATAATACACTATGAGGTAGGCAACTATGACGACTGCTATCTTCCAGTTGAGCGAGACGAGCTGCGCAAGGATAAGGTCGGGGCCCGACTTGAAGATTATCCACACAAAGAGCGCGGCGGCAAGGGCCAGTATCGCTTTCTTGAGTATCTTCATCTATTCACGGCCGGTCAAATACTTGAAATTGACCGCAAGCAGTATGACGCAGAACAGGTTCGCGCCGACAGCGGCAAGCCACAGCAGCGTCTCCATCCTGCCTATGACGGCGAATATTATCACGACGAGCGAGAAATCCCCTACGGAAAGCACGTCGATCACCTTGTCCCAGACGCTCAACTGCTTCTCCGCTCCGCCCGGAGCTTTCGGCATGCCGTGTATCGCGAGCCCGTAATTCTTCGTCTTCTGCAGGATCACAACGAAGAACGACAGGAATATCCCGACCATTGCGGCTATTCCGGCTATGAATATCACCGGGTTCTCGTTCTGCCTGTATACGCCCAACATTATGCCGCCGAACGCGATGACATGGATTATGTAATCGACCATCGTATCGAGCCAGCTGCCGAACTTTGACGACAGGCCCTTCGCCCTCGCGACCTCGCCGTCGCAGTTATCGAGCACATAGAAGAGCTCGAAGAAGAGCGCGCCAATTATAAAGCTCATCTTGTTGCCAATGCAGAAGAACAAAAAAGCTATAAGCCCTGCCGCGCCGCTCATCAAAGTGATAGAATTCGGGTGCAGCCCCGACTTCACTAATAAACCCGAAAGCGGTTCGCTTAAGACCCTGTTTATGCTCTTCATAGTAACCCTCCCGCGATGGCTCGAGCTTTTTCTACGTCTTCAGGGAAATCTATCTCCGTCCATTTCAATCCCGTAACATCTTCAACCCCTGCGCTAACCCGCTGGCAGAAATCATCGAGCGCCATCTCGTAATCGCATAGGCGGTTCAGGCATATCCTCTTTTCGAGGGACTTTAAGAGCTCTTTTGAGCACGCCGAAGATATCTTGCAGAAACCGACCCCTTCCCCGATGCTGTCATATTCCCTGGTGACCTTCCTCGCTATCTGGACCACCCTGCCTCCGAGCGAGGCGACCTTCATCTCCTCGCCTTGCGCGGCATCCTTGAGGTTTTTGTCGACCAGGAAACAGTTGGCATTCGTAGAATCAATGACCTTGGCCAGCACCTTATTCTCGAATATGACATCCGCGTCCATAAGCAGGACGTCTTCACCCGCGAACTCGTCCCTCGCCGCATACAGCGAAAGGATGCTCCCGAGTTCGTAATCCGGGTTGGTTATGTATTTGCATCCTGCCGTCCTGTAATCCTTCCCGGCCAGGTCCATTATCATATGCTTCAGGTGTCCGACCACGATCGTCACATCCGTTATGCCGAGGTCTACGAGCGAGTCGAGCATTCGCTCGAGCACGGTCCTGTCACCGATCTTTATAAGCGACTTCGGCATCTTATCCGTCAAGGGTTTCAGGCGGTTGCCTATTCCCGCGGCGAGTATCACGGCTTTCATCGGCTGAATATGCTCCTTACCGCCGTTATGAGCCGGCGGGAATCGCGGCCAGATATCTGTCCCATATTCGCTATCCTGAATATCGTCTTCCTGAGCTTCGATTGGCCCGCGTATATGACGAATCCCCTGGACTTGAATTTCCGGTGCAGCTTCTCGTAGGTATATCCTGAAGGCAGGCGCAATGCCGTTATCGTGTTGGAATGGCAGGCGGGGTCCACAAGGTACTCGAGCCCCGCGTCCCCGAACGCCTTCCTCAGGCGGCCCGCAAGCTCACGGTATCTCCTTATCCGGTTGCCGACGCCTTCCTTGATCAACTCATCGAGCGCGATATCGAGCGCGAGAAAGGCCTGCACCGCGGGAGTGAAGAGCGGAACGCCCGCCTTCTGGCCTTTCAGGTTCGCGGGGATGTCGAAATACAGCGACCTCGGCGCGACTTTTCCGAGCGCCGTCAGCGCCGTCTTCCTCAACAGCACGAACGAGACGCCGGGTATGCTTTCTATGCATTTATTTGCGGTCCCTACACAGATATCGACGCCGCATTTTTTGAAGTTGAGGTCTTCTCCGCCTATTGCGCTTATGGAATCTAAAAGATACAGCTTTTTATATTTTTTGCACAGTTTTCCGGCTTCGTTGACCGGGTTCAATATCCCCGTGGACGTCTCGTGGTGGACCATCGCGACGACCGCGATCGACCTGTCCCTGCGCAGCTTCCTCTCGACGGCCTCCATGTCGGGCGTCCGCGTGATATCTGACTTGGCGTTTACCGTTCTTATCCCGTGGCGTGCTGCTATAACGGCTATCCTCTCTCCGTATATCCCGTTGTTTATGACGAGAATCTTCTTCCCCCGCGGCACGGAAGACGCGACCGCCGCCTCGAGCGCGGCCGTGCCGGAGCCCGTTATGAAGACGGCCTCGTATGATCCCGTCACCGAAAACGCGCGCAGCAGTTTTTTTGCGCAGCCGGTCATCAGGGAGGAGAATTCGGGTTCGCGGTGGCAGATGTCCGGCGAAAGCAGCGCCTTCCTTACCTTATCCTTAATATTTACCGGACCGGGGTTCAAGAGTACGTATCTCTTCATGCTTTTTTGAACCTCCCCGCTATCTGAGGCGGCGCGATATCGACGCGCGGGGCTTTTCCCGCCGGGTCGCGGCCGACTTTTATCAGCAGGAAACCCGGGCCTTCCTTGGCGAGGCACTCCCTGAATGCCGCCGGTATGTCCGCCGTCCCGCCCGCCTTCATTACGTTCTTTATCCCGCATCCGAGCGCGGCCCCGGCAAGGTCTATCGAGGACGATATCGTCGGCTGGCCGCCCGTGGAATCGTAGCATTCGTTATCGAGGACGACATGGACAAGGTTCTTGGGCGATATCTTTGCTATCATCGCTAGTATCCCGAGGTTCATCAGCAGGTTGCCGTCTCCGTCGAGCACTACCACTTTTTTGCGCGGGTCCGCGACCGCAAGCCCGAGGCCGATGGACGACGCCTGGCCCATCGAACCGAGCATGTAGAAATTCCGCGGCCTGTCCTTCGCGTTGAAAGCGTCGCGCGAGATGAAACCGTTCGCGCAGACCACATACTCGTCTTTTACTGCGGAGAGCAGCCCGGCGATCGCATCCCGCATTATCATGAGACGGCCCCCTCTTTTATGAATATGGCGCAGGGCTTGCCGTCCTTTACCAGCGCGTCGGCTTTCGCCAGCGCGGCTCCGATATCGGGCCCGCCGCAGACCTTCGAACTTATGCCTACGGCCTCCATAAGCTCCACGCAGTGCCTGCCCATTACTATATGCTCGGGCGCGTCCTTGCCCCCGAAGCCGCGGAAGCTGATTATAAGGAGCACAGGGATATCATATATGAGGTTCAAGCTCGTAAGGACGTTCAGTGAATATCCGATGCCGGAATTCTGCATCAGCACGCAGGGTTTCTTCCCGCCGAGATACGCTCCGGCAGCAAGGCCCAGCGCGGTATCTTCCCTTACCGAAGGGATATAGCCGTCCCCGAGTTCCCTGATTATTCCGCCGAGTAGCGAGCACGGGACCCCGGTAAAGAAGTCATACCCGAGATTTTCAAGGCCTTCCTTTAGTTCCTGAGCTTTCATGGCGCGCCCCTTGCCCTAAGTGAACTGCCACCCTATGAGCTTCATTATATCCCTGAACGATTTGCCCTCGAGCACGCTGGCGGGCTCGAACCCGCAATGCACCGCGCATTCCGCACAGCGCGGGTTACTGCTCTTCGGGCCGTATTTTTTCCAGTCGGTCTTTTCTATCATCTCTTTATAAGTCGCGAAATGCCTGTCGGCAAGCTGGTAGCACGGCGAGCGCCAGCCGAACGGGTTGCGCGTCGGCGTCGACCACGGCGCGCAATCTATATCGCGCTTGCCTTGCACGAACTCTATATATAACGGGGAGCCGAGGAAATTATACTTCTTGAATTCGGGCTCAAGTTTCCTGAAATACTCCGCTAGCTCCTTCTTCTTGAAAAAGAACGCGTCCCCTACATGCACATACCCGTAAGCGGGAGATATCAGGAAGCCGTCCACCTTAAGGTCGTCAAGCGTCTTGAACAGCTGCCTTAATTCGTTTATATCAGTCTGTTTGTATATCGTCGTGTTAGTGCAGACGAAGTAACCCTTTTTCTTCGCGGCCTTTATCGCTTCTATGACCTTATTATAGGCGCCCTTCAGGCCCGTTATCGCGTCGTGGGTCTTCTCGAGCCCGTCTATATGGAAGTTAACCATGAGGTTCCCGCTCGGTTTCAGGCGCGGCATCTTGTCCCTGAACAACAGGCCGTTCGTGCAAAGGTATATGTATTTGCCTTTCTTCGTCAGCCTGTCTATCAGTTCCTCTATATGCGGATAGACGAGCGGCTCGCCCCCGCAGATCGAGACGATCTGCGCGCCGCACTCGTCGACTGCCTTCATGCATTCGTCGACGCTCATCATCCTGTTCAGGCCTTCCTTGTACTCCCTGATCCTGCCGCAGCCCTCGCACGCGAGGTTGCACATGAACGTCGGCTCGAGCATCAATACCAGCGCGAAGCGCCGGTTGCCCTTTATCTTGTTCGATACTATATGCTTCGTGATCTTTGCGGTAAGCCCCGGTTTGAACCTCATTTTATGTTATACCTTTAATTTTCCGCGAGCTGCGGCGTATTCCGAGAGAGCGATAAGCGGGAAGACCGCGGAATAAAGCTCGTAGCGGAGATAGCATACTCTCGGG
>Ga0265297_10002107_pt1 | contig 42351 bp, 48 predicted proteins | sample Munlanlwell13791_FD_192502 | JGI IMG/M metagenome (GOLD analysis project Ga0265297, IMG submission 192502) | Leachate microbial communities from a municipal landfill in Southern Ontario, Canada - Leachate well 137-91 | ecosystem: Engineered > Solid waste > Landfill > Unclassified | place... | reverse complement strand
CACAAAATTACTGGCGATTTTTTGGACGATTTCAAATCGGCTCGCTCTGGGCTCTTCGCTGCTGAACCCCGACGCATTCATCGACCCGCTTCCGTCCAGACTCAACACGATATCGATCCCGTTACGGTTGCGGGGATCGGCAAAATCGGTCATAACCGGTGTCGCCAATGCCGCGACCATCAACGTCACCGCAAGCGTTTTGAGAACCCAGTCAAAATTGCCCCATTTTCCGGGAGTCCCGAAAAAGTGAAGATGGGGGAAATAGCGCGGATTCAGAGCGATTTTGCATTTAGTGAGACAATAAAGCAGTGGCGGAAGAAGTAAAAATGCCCACAGAAAATCAAAAGTCCAAATATTCATAACGCTTATTATAACCTTTTACCGGCACGTCATATTTGCGTCCAAAATCGCCTCTTCTTTTTTAGCGTAGGCACATTGCATTTTGTTCATCATAACATCACTGAAACGGGTTTGCCATAACAGTGTATTTTTCATTTTAACGGTACACAAATCGTTACGAATAAACTTGGCATCCCCCAGTTCCGCACCCGTAAAATCGGTCTTATATAGAATCGCATCTGAAAAATTAGCTTTCCAGCTTTTGGTTGAGCGTAAATCGGCAAAGCTCAAATTACTCTGTTCCAAATGCGTCCCCTTGAAATTGGCTCCTCGCGCACGGATACGGGTGAGATCGGAACGCTTCATCGTCCCTTTCCAAAAGAGTGCCCCCTCGGCGTTCACGCCGCTGAGATTACAGTCATTGAAGTCCCCCATCTCGAACATACTGCCGCTCAGATCGGCACCGCTGAGATCACTCCCGTGAAAATCGGCTCCGCTAAAATCGTTTTTACTGAGATTTGCTCCCCGCAGATCACACCCGATACACTCTTTCTCTTCCAACGCTTTTTTCAGATGCGCCGCATCGTAGGCGCACAATGTCATCCCTAAAACAGATGCTAAAAACAGCGCTCTCATTTGATCCCTCGGATACGGTGCAACTCTTTCAAGAACGGTTGAGGACGCTTACTCCCGACAATCGTCTCTTTTTTACTTCCCTCTTTATCGATAAAAAACATCGTCGGAATCCCGAAGAAATCGTACCCGTCGGGAAGTTTACTTTTATGGACATTTTTCTCGATCACGACAAAATAGCGATTCAGATACGGTTCCACTGCTGTATCGTGAAACACTTTTTGCTTCATGTATGCACATTCGGGACAGTCGTCGGTCGTGTAGATCATCAAGACCAGCTTGTTGTCACTGCCTATTGATGTAACGGCAGTTTTAAACTGCTCATCATTTTGGATCGTTCCGCCCCACAGGCTCAAAATCCCTATACAAAAAAATACCATTACTTTCAACATACAGAACAAGCCTTTTTATCATAATTTTATCATATTCTATACGACTCAATCTATCTCTAATAAATAAATCTATTACCACAGCTCAATGCCAAACTGCCGAACAATAAGGGAAAATAACACAAAACAGATAATCGTAATGCCAACCGAAGCGAGCAATGCCAACCAAAAACCGATTCTTTCCAACAATATCGGGAATGCCAAAAACATCGGCAATGTCGGAACAACGTACCAAAACGTATACCATGCATGATTGGCTATTTTTTCAGTAGATTGATTTTCCATATAGAGCCAAATGAGTGCTAAAAACGTCACGATTGGCAATGCAGCGATCAATCCGCCCAGCTTATCACTCCGTTTCGCCATTTCAGAAACGAGAACCACCACCCCAGCGGTCAATAAATATTTTACAATTAACCACGTCACAAGATAGCCTCACATTCAAATCACCATAGATTTCAGAATCTAAATTATACTGCTTTGTCTCTTTATCATTATTTTTGTATAGAATCTTTTCTAAAATTTCATTATTTACCAATTTTAACCCAAAACCTATTGACAAAAAAGGGTAGATCCACTATAATTCCCGTCCACAAAGTCGTGGAACATAAATGTCTCGTTAGCTCAGCCGGTAGAGCATCTCACTTTTAATGAGGGGGTCGATGGTTCGAATCCATCACGGGACACCATTTTTACTTTTGTCGTGGCTCCATCATCTAATGGTTAGGATTTCAGATTTTCATTCTGGTCATAGGGGTTCAAATCCCCTTGGAGTCACCACTTTAAGCTTCTTCAGTCAAATCCTTCCAAATACTTTAATTTTATCCGGTTAACATTATTTTGCTACAATTACCTTTTATTTTACCCATTAAGGCAATCCAGATGAAACAGACTTTATCCATTACAGTTTTTGCACTCCTGTTTGCCGGATGCGCAACCTGGAGCGGGATCAAAGAAGATACGGGCACGGCAAAAGAGTGGACCAAAGAGCAGATCAATCAAGGCGCTAGCTTTGTCAAAGAAAAAACGGAATAGCGCTTTGTTATTGCCGTTTTCTCATTTTTTGAACGGTCGCTTTATTTTCGGGAAAGACCGCGATTGCAACCCTAAGTAACCTTACCGAAATCGACATTTTTCCTACGTTAGATCAATCCGACAAAAACCTATGATACAATCGTACATTGTAACGTTTAGGATTTTATCAATGATTAAAGTATTCTTTTTATCCTCAACACTTTTTTTGCGGATGCGCATCGTTGCACAATCGGGAGAGAGGGAATGAGATTTCCAGGTTGGTTCAAGGATGTATCCCTTCGCCGAAAATTCATATTCATAGCCCTCCTTGCTACGGGGGGAGCCATGCTGTTTGCCATGCTGATATCGACCCTCTTGCAGTGGTTTATGCTGCGTGAAGACCTGGTAAAAAACGTTTCCGCCCAGACATCCGTCATCGCATCCATCAGCGCTGCGGAGCTCGCCACCAACAACCGCGCAGAGGGGGAAAAAACGGTAAAAGCGCTGGCCAACATCGACAATATCCAGTTTGCAGGGATCCTCGACAAGAGTGGAAACAATTTCGCCCTCTATCTAAAGCCGGGGGTGGTAATGCGACCCCATCACCACCTCACAGTAGAAAGTGAACACCATATTCACACCGCGACCTACATCGAAGTCGTTGTTCCCGTCATAGTAAATCAGGAGCGGATCGGGATGATCCATGTCCGCTCCAGTATGGCACCGGTGTACGAAAAGATGGGGTGGAATCTACTGATCACTTTTGCTGCCGCTTCGGGGGCATTTCTGGTTGCAGTGGTGATGTTGTTAGACTTGCTTTCGGCCATTACCATTCCCCTGCAATCCCTGATCACCCTGATAAAAAAAGTATCGCGTGATAACAACTTTGCCCTGCGCGCAGAGTTTCACGGCAGCGACGAAATAGGAATGCTCTCAGAAGGGTTCAATACCATGCTCGAACAGATCCAGACGCGCGACGGGCAGTTGGCGCAGCATCGAAAAGAGCTGGAGCAAAAGATTGCACAGCGCACCGCCAGTCTGACCGAAGCCCAGCGCATCGCCCATCTGGGCAACTGGGAGTGGGACATACTCAACAACACGCTGATGTGGTCGGATGAAATCTACCGCATTTTCGGCCTCATGCCGCAGCAGTTCGGAGCTACCTACGATGCGTTCTTAAATTCTGTACACCCCGAAGACCGGCAACTGGTGGATACTCATACCCGCAATGCGCTGGAGCATAGCAATCAGTACAGTATAGACCACCGTATTCTGCTCCCCGACGGTACGCTGCGTTATGTGCATGAACAGGGCGAAGTCTCCCGAAACAACGAGGGGCAGCCTGTCAGGATGATAGGAACGGTGCAGGACGTCACTGAGGAAAAGGTGGCCGGGGAGAAACTCAAAGACGCTAACGAACAATTGTCGTTCCTGCTGAATTCGCTGCCGATCGCCGTTTACCGCTGCCAAGCGGAAGGGGATTTTGCGGTGATGTATATGTCTGATAACGTCGCTTCTTTTACGGGGTACATGCCCAAAGAATTCATTGAAAAACCCGATCTGTGGCTCACACATATCCACCCCGACGATGTGCCCAAAGTGGATGCCGAGATGGCTCTTCTGTTTGAAAAAGGGGTGCACAGCTACGAATACCGCTGGCTGAGCGCTGATGGAACCTACATCTGGATACAAGATTCCCTAAAGTTGATACGCCCTGAAGACGGCACACCGATGTATATGGTGGGGATGTGGCAGGATATCACCGCGTACAAACAGACGGAAGAGAGCATCCGGCAGCTGAACGAAAACCTCGATACAAAGGTCAAAGAGCGAACAGAGCAGCTACTTGAAGCCCAGCAGGAACTGGTGCGCAATGAAAAACTGGCGATGCTGGGACAGATAGCTGTCAGTGTAGGGCAGGAGCTGCGCAATCCGCTGGGGGTAATGAACAACGCCGTCTATTTCATCCAAACCGTCCTCCCCGATGCCGATGAGAGCGTTAAGGAATATCTGAATATCATCAAGAGCGAAATCGCCGGTTCCGAGCGGATCGTCTCCGACCTGCTCGATTCTGCACGTACCAAGCCGCCGTATGCCGAGACAGTAGGGGTGCAGGAATTGCTTGATCAGACCCTAGGCAAACTCGTTATCCCCTCCACAGTCACACTCAAACTGGAAATCCCCGAAACACTCCCCTCTTTGCGGGCGGATACGCAGCAAATCAATCAGGTGCTCCGCAACCTGATCAGCAATGCGATAGAGGCAATGCCGAAGGGGGGAATGCTGGAGATCGGTGCAGTATCAGACAAAGCGGCCAAGACGATCACCCTCACCGTACGCGACAGCGGCATCGGGATGACGCCTGAGAATCTGGGGCATCTATTCCAGCCGCTATTTACCACCAAGGCGCGCGGCATCGGGCTGGGGCTGGTGGTCGTGAAAAACCTGATCGAGGCCAATGGGGGGACGGTAGAGGTGCAGAGCGAAGCGGGCAAAGGGACCATATTTAGCGTCACCCTCCCCTCAGCGGACATCCTACCATGATATCCCAACTGTCTGCATCGCTAGTCCTGATCGGTTTGGTTATTCAAGTGGCAACACTTGTTCCGTTGCGCAAGCTGATAGCGATACTCCCCGTCGGAGCATTGCGCAAAAAATGGCTTATTATGAGTGGACTGATTTTTATCTTCATCGCGGGTTACTTTAACTACATAGTGGTATTTTGGGGTCAACAGAGCGAGTGGTGCGAACTCATTATTCCCGGTATATTTCTATTTGGTGCCATGTTTGTGTGGCTGACGATAGCGCTTTCCCTGCAAACGGCTGCTAACCTACGGCGAATAGAGGAAGAACTGGTGCACAAGGAAAAACTCGCGATGCTGGGGCAGGTTGCCATGGCCATCGAGGAGTCCGAACGCAAGTATAGGACAATCCTCGATGTCGCCGTCGACGGCGTCTTGCTGATGGATGTCCAAACGGGCAAGTTCATCAGTGCAAACCACGCCATCTGTACGATGCTCGGCTACGAGCCAGAAGAGCTGTACCAGCTTGGAATGGAGGATATCCATCCATTAGACGCTCTTCCCGAGGTGCTTCGGAAATTCGAACGTCAACTGAAAGGTGAAATACGTGTAGCAGAGGATCAGCCGGTGAAGCGAAAGGACGGTTCAGTATTTTTGGCCGATGTCAGCAGTGTCCCCATGATGCTGTCCGGACAGACTCACATGGTAGGCTTCTTCCATGATGTCACCGAACGGAAACAAATGGAACTGAAACTGCAAGAAAGCGAGCAGCGTTTCCGCAATATCACCGAATTAACCAGTGACTGGGTTTGGCAAGTCGATGAGCATGGTACCTATGTTTATTCCGGCACAAAAGTTCGCGATCTTTTGGGTTATACACCGAAAGAGGTGTACGGTAAAACCCCTTTTGATTTCATGCCTCCAGAAGAAGCAGCGCGTGTTGCCGAAATTTTCAAGAATATAGCCAGCAATCAAATACCTTTTTCATATCTGGAAAATATAAATCTTCATAAAGATGGCCATAAGGTCATTCTCGAAACAAGCGGCATTCCACTCTTTAACGACAAAGGCGTTTATCAGGGGTATTTCGGAACGGAACACGACATCACCGAGCGCAAGCAGGCCGAGCAGGCGCTTGAGGAGTCCGAACGCAAATTCAGGGCCATCCTAGATTCCGCCGTCGACGGTATCCTTATGGCCGATGCGCAGACACACAAGTTCGTTTCCGCAAATCGCGCAATATGTGACATGTTGGGTTACCGGCCCGAAGAGCTGTACCGACTTGGTTTGGAAGATATCCACCCGGCGGAATCGCTTGATTACGTGCGACAGCAGTTCGAACGCCAGTTGAAAGGCGAGATACGCATAGCGCTTAACCTGCCGGTGAAACGCAAGGACGGCTCACTCTTTTTTGCCGATGTCAGTTCGGCACCCCTGATTCTGGCACAAAAGCATTATCTGGTCGGCATCTTCCACGATGTGACAGAACGCAGCAAAGCGGAAGAAAAAATCCGCAAACTCAACGAAGAACTCGAAGAAAAGGTAAAGGAACGCACGCAGCAGTTGCTGAGCGTTCAAGAGGAACTGGTGCGCAAGGAGAAACTCTCAGTGCTGGGGCAGGTAGCCGGCAGTGTGGGGCATGAGCTGCGAAATCCTCTGGGGGTGATGAGCAATGCCGTCTATTTCCTCCAAACTGTCCTCCCCGACGCCGATGAGTCCGTCAAGGAATACCTGGAGATCATCAAAAGCGAAATCACCGGTTCTGAGCGGATCGTCTCAGACCTGCTCGATTCCGTGCGGACCAAACAGCCTCAGCAGGAAGCCGTAGCTCTTGCGGACCTGATCGAACAGACACTGCGCAAGCTGGAAATCCCTTCTTCTGTCACACTAAATCTGGAGATCCCCGCAACCCTCCCCCCTCTGTGGGTTGATCCGCAACAAATCCATCAGGTGTTTCGAAATCTGATTAGTAACGGAGTGGAGGCGATGCCGGATGGGGGGATGCTGGAAATCCGCGCAGTATTAGACGAAGCAGCCAATACAATAACCCTCACCGTACGCGACAGCGGCATCGGGATGACGCCTGAGAATCTGGGGCATCTATTCCAGCCGCTATTTACCACCAAGGCGCGCGGTATCGGGCTGGGGCTCATAGTGGTAAAAAACCTGACGGAGGCCAATGCGGGAACGGTAGAGGTGCAGAGCGAAGAAGGCAAGGGAACCGTGTTTACCCTCACCCTTCCCTCAGAGGATAAGACAAAAGGAGTAGTATGAGCTTTTTGGATCAACTATTGAAACAGACCGTTCACCGGCTTCTGAAAATAAGCACACTACGGTTTGCCGTACTGTTTTTGATAGCGGCGGTAGTCGTCTCGGTCATGATCGTCTTGACGATCGATTTTCTGTGGGATGGACACTACAATGCCGAGCTGGAGTTTGCCGGTGTCCTCACCCCCTTCCTTGACGGCTTGTTTCTCGTTGTTTTTATTACCGCGATGTTCAAAGAGATACGGGAAGAAATAAAACGGCGAGAGATGGCGGAAGAGCAGCTCCGCGAGCTAAACGATGAACTCGATGCCAAGGTGAAAGAGCGGACACAACAGCTGCTCGAAGCGCAGAACGAACTGGTGCGCAAAGAGTCTCTAGCCGTGCTGGGGAAAATCGCCGACAATGTGGGGCATGAGCTGCGCAATCCGCTGGGGGTAATGAACAACGCCGTCTATTTTCTCCAAACCGTCCTTCCCGACGCCGATGAGAGCATTAAGGAATACCTGGATATTATCCACGATGAAATTGCCTCAGCCGATCACATCCTCTCTGATTTGCTGGATGCGGTACGGACCAAGCCGCCGCGACCTGAGAACGTGGAAATCGGTGAATTGCTCACGGAGATCTTGCAGGCATCTCCTACACCCGAATCAGTCACCGTGCAGCTGGACATACCCGAACCATGCCCCTCCCTTCTGGTGGATCCGCTGCAGATACAGCAGGTGTTTCGCAACCTGATCACCAACGCTATGGAGGCAATGCCGGAGGGGGGGACGCTGGAAATCCGTGCCGTTGAGAACAAGCCGGACGGATCCGTCACTATCAGCATGCACGACAGCGGAAGCGGTATAACTCAGGAGATACTTCCCAAACTGTTTCAGCCGCTCTTTACCACCAAAATACGGCGCATCGGACTTGGGCTGGCTGTGGTAAAAAAACTGACCGAGGCCAATGGCGGCAGTGTGACAGTGCAAAGCACCTCGGGCAAAGGGAGCACGTTTTTTGTTACCTTACCCGGCAATGTTCAAGGCGGTGCATAATGGATGCGCATGAATCTGCATTATTTAATCATAAAAAGGATCGGCAATGAAAATTCTGGTAGTGGACGATGACCGACGTATCGTTAAAACAACATGCGATATTTTGAAAATCAAAGGATACGAACCTATTGCCGCCTACACAGGTGAAGAAGGGGTGGAAAAAGTCAAATCAGACCCTCCCGATTGCGTCCTGATGGATATGAAAATGCCCGGTATCAACGGTGTCGAGGCAATGAAACAGATGCAAGAAATCATCCCAAACCTCCCTGTGGTTCTCATCAGTGCCTATGCTACGAATGAACTGTTCTCTGAAGCGAAGCGCTCCGGTGCGTATGCCGTCTTGAACAAACCGATGAACTTTCAGGTCATCCTCTCCTTCCTTGCCCTGCTGCGCAAGGAAGAGAGCATTCTCATCGTGGATGATGATCCCGTGTTCTCCAAAACACTAAAGGATTTATTGACCCTTAGAGGCTACCAAGTCGAAACGGAAAACACCCAGAAGAGCGTTATGGAAGATTTGGAAAAAAGCTATAAGCTCGTCGTCGTGCTCGATCTTAAGCTGGAGGATGTGGACGGATTGGAAGTACTGCAGCAGATACGGGCCAAATATCCCTCCAAGCCTGTGGTACTGGTGACCGGGTATCGTCATGAAATGGGCGAATCTCTTGAAAAAGGGCTCAAAATCGGTGCGTACACCAGCCTGTACAAGCCTTTCGAAACCGATGAATTACTGAATATGATCGAAGAAATCCGTCTCAAGAAATTACAGAATGTACTGGTGACACCATGAAAACGGTAAAGGTATGACATGAAATACGCACCCACTATTTTGGTCGTCGACGATGACCAAAATCTCAGAAAAACCCTTGGCGATATTCTACGGATCAAGGGTTACCAACCCATCCTCGCCAGCAACGGAGCCGAAGCGATTGCCGCTATGGCACAGACGGCAACGGTCTCTCTGGCATTGATCGATCTGATGCTTCCGGATATGAACGGCCTTGAGATAATGGAACGGATCAAGAAAATCTCACCGTTAACCGAGGCGATCATTCTGACCGGTCACGCCTCCTTGGAAACCGCCATCAACGCCACTAAGCAGGGGGCATTTTCCTATTTGCTCAAACCCTACCAGATGGATGATCTGCTGCTGAACATTAAACACGGTATTGACCGCCAGCAGGCGCAGGAGGAGATTCTCCGCCTAGCCTCCTATCCCAGATTGGATCCCAATCCGGTAATCGAAGTCGGTTCCGGCGCAGAGGTGACCTATATCAATCCGGCAGCCGAAAAAGCATTTCCGGACCTGAGTACCGCCGAGCAGTCGCATCCGCTGTTGCAGGGGATAGCGGAGATTTCCGCCGCATTGAGGCAAAGCAACGTACAGGAAAACATTCGCGAAATCAGGATTGGTGATGCGGTCTTTGAGCAACACATATCCTATATCAAAGAATCGGATCTGATCCGCATCTATGTGCTGGATATTACCTCGCGCAAGAATGCAGAACAAGCGCTGGTAATCAGAGAACAAGAACAGGCTTCGGTCGCCGAACTTGGCTCTTTTGCCTTGTCCGGAAAAGAGGTGAGCGACGTATTCGACCGTGCGGTCACACTGGTTTCAGAAACTTTGGCAGTGAAATTCTCCCTGATCTTCGAAGCACAGCCACAGACCGAGGAACTGTTATTTCGCGCCGGCACCGGCTGGGAGGCAGCGAATAATCCATTGCTGACCAATGCGGATTTTACCCTCTCATCGTGCCTGATCCAGCAATCCGAACAACCGCTTATCTGGGTAAATCCGTCCAACGAGCCTTATATGCCATGTCACTCTTTGCTGAAGCTTTTGGGTGCGGTTAGCGGAGTCACTCTTCCTATTGGCTCACACTCCAATCTATTCGGTGTAATGGGGGTATTTTCAGAACACCCGCGTGATTTCAGCAAGGATGATCTGAACTTTTTGCAGGCAATGTCCAATGTCCTCTCTTCAGCCGTACAACGCAAACGCTCCGAGGAGGAGATCAATCTTCTCGCTACGACCGACACCCTCACCGGTATCGCCAACCGCAGAGCATTTAGTACAGAGCTCGAAAAAGAGCTCGAACGCGCCAAAAGATACAGCACGCCGCTGTCATTGGTCATGTACGATATCGATTATTTCAAGCGCGTGAATGATACCTTTGGTCATGATGCGGGCGACGCTGTTCTGCAGACTCTCACCGAAATAGTAAAGACAAATATTCGTGCAGTCGATGTTGTTGCGCGCTGGGGCGGGGAGGAGTTCCTGATTTTAATGCCGCAATCGGATACGACTGCCGCCCGCAATGCGGCGGAAAAACTGCGGCAAAAGATCGCCGAGCACCCATTCGAGCAGGTCGGCACCCTGACGGTCAGCTTCGGAGTGACTGCATTTGCACCGCAGGATGACTCGAACGCATTGTTAAAAAGGGTGGATGACGCCTTGTATCAGGCAAAAGAGCATGGGCGCAACCGCGTAGAAATCCTCCTCGCAGAGAATATTTCCTGATTCATAAACAACGTTCAACGGGCAATCGGATATGCTACAATCGCATATCTCAATCCACAGGATGTCTTCAGATGTTCAAACCTTTTTTGTTCTTACTCTTTTTCTTATCCTCCTTATCCGCACACGAACCTCTTCAATGGGGTGAAAACGTCACCGGAGTCGTAACCAAATTTCATTCCGACACAAAAGAGGTAGCTCTCACTTTCGATGCCTGCGGGGGAAGCGAGCGCAGCAGCCAATACGATGCGGGGCTCATCGATTTCCTGATCCAAAACCGCATCCCTGCAACCTTGTTTATCAATGCACGGTGGATCGATTCCAATCCTGAAACGTTTGCCCGTTTGGCTTCCGATCCCCTCTTTGAGATCGCCAATCACGGAACGGCGCACCGCCCGTTATCGGTAGAGGGAAAAAGCGTTTACGGGATCGGCGGAACCGCTTCCGCAGAGGAAGTGGTGCAGGAAATCGAGGGAAACAGCCGAAAAATCGAAAAACTGACCGGAAAGCGTCCCCTCTTTTTCCGTTCGGGTACGGCCTATTATGACGAAGTCGCCGTTGAAATTGCCCATAAAGAGGGGGTAGAGATCGGAGGGTTTTCGGTCTTGGCCGATGCGGGGGCCACCTTTAGCGCGCCCAAAGTGGCTCAACAGATCAAAAATGCCCATCCAGGAGACATTATCATCGCCCATATGAATCACCCCGAGAGCGGAACCCGCGAGGGGGTCATAGAAGCCGTCAATGCCCTAAAAGCAGAAGGATTTTCTTTTGTCCGCCTCAGTGACGTGAAAGAGCGCCTCGAACGTATCCCCTAATGGTATAATTCAGTTATTTTTTTCAGGAATAGCATGGAAACCCTTCTCCTCTTAGCCGTCGCACTTGCAATGGATTCCGTCGCCGTCTCGATCGCCATCGGCGCGAAATACAAAAAACTTCTTTTCTCAAAAACAGTAACCATTGCAGCGGTATTCGGCTTTTTTCAGGGGGCGATGCCGCTGATCGGCTATCTTATCGGAATGAGCTGTGCCGAGTATGTGCACTCATACAGCCACTGGATCGCCTTTGTATTGCTGACGGGACTCGGGGGCAAAATGGTATACGAGGCCTATAAAAACGAGTTTGACGAAGAGGTAACCGATCTCTCCAATAAGGCCCTCCTCTCTTTGGCTATCGCTACCAGTATCGATGCGATGGCGGTCGGGGTGACCTTTGCCTTTTTACAGACCGACATCTTCTTTGCTTCGGGTATTATCGCATTCGTAACGTTTACTCTGTGTCTCGTAGCTGTCTATATCGGAAAAAAACTCGGATCGCTTCTCGAATCCAAAGCTGAGTTTATGGGAGGTATTATCCTCATCGCACTCGGTATTAAAATGGTGCTGGAAGGATTAAAAGTTATCTAAACTACGGAAACTTATTCCCAGCCGTCTTTAGCATGATTATCGTGTTTTGATTTTTTATAGCGGCGGGCATTCACCCTTTTTTCGAGTTGATTTTGGGCGTAAAAAAGTTCCTCTTTGATCGTCTCGATCGTCTCGTCGCTCGCACGAAAATCGAGTATCTTCTGCCCCAACGCTTCGAGTTCGGTATATTCGTCCTTATAGAGTTTGACCGCTTCGTTTTTTTCCAAAAAGCGGAAGTTCATGTCCACTTTTTGGTCGTACTGCTCTTTGGTCGGACTATCGCTTTTAGCCAGGTACGACAATATCCCGTTGATAAAACGGCCTAACAGCCGGATATATCGGAGCCGTTTTGAATTCTCTGTTTTAGATTCGCCCATGCAACCTCGGTTAATGATTAAGAGTTATAATTATAGCTATAAATACACGTTAAAGGTTTTATTGATGAAATGGCTTCTAGCTTTATTCTTGATCGGAGCATCTCTCGCTGCAGATTACACGGCGCAGCCCGTCGATCAAAAACTGATCGACTCCCATATTAAAATCATCGACATCCGTACTCCGGGGGAATGGAAAAGCACCGGTCTACTCAAAGGCGCTATCCCGATCATGTTTTTTGACGAGCGGGGCAATTATGACATGGACGCTTTTTTAAATGCACTTAATAAAAAGGTAAACAAGAACGAGCGTTTCGCCGTCATCTGCAACAGCGGAAGCCGCTCCCGCGTATTAGGAAGCTATTTAGGCAAGCAATTAGGCTACAACATCATTGATCTACAGGGTGGAATCCAGTACGCCATCAACAAAAAGATACCGCTGGAACCCTACAGACCCTAACGTAAAAACGCCAACAGGTCGATATACTCTTTTTCGATTACTCCGAGGTTTTCTAGCATTCTCATCTCGTCGACTCCGGGGTTCTCGCTCAAAAACTCCCGGCGCCATTGAATATTGTCTTGCAATTCGGTAAGCCCGGTCGAGAGATATTCGATCATCTGATCGATATCGGCACCGCGGACAACCCCTTCGGTGTCCGCTTTGTAAAATAAAAGCGCATAATCCCCCGTCTCATGCGAAAAACGAAAATCCTCAGCAATATTATGGATAATCACTTTGATCCGTTCATCTTTTATGATCCGTTTCGCCATAATCCTCCCCTTCCAAAAATAATTTTCTCCCCCGGATGAGGGAGGTATCGATACTCCGCACCGTATGCGGCTAAAGAGATTTGAATCCCTTTACGTTTAAAAAAACAATGTTTCAATTGTAATGGCTTTTGGTATAGGGTTTGCTTAGAATAACTATCCAATAATAAGAGATTAAACAAAAGAGTGGAATCACTTAAATTAAAAATCAAACTTCTTTATCTGTTGCTGATCGTAGGATTCGGGCTTACCGTCGTAGGGCTAATCGGCTATTATAATCTGCAAACGATGAAAAAACATGTCGATACCCTCTATTTCGGCTCGCTAACACCGCTCAGCGAACTCACCGCCATCTCCGATACCTATCACGCTCAAATGGGCGGAACGATCTACCGATGGAGCCACCGTCTTATCAGCAAAGAACAAGCAGCGCAAAATATCACCTCAGGGCTCGATACGATCGATCAGATGTGGACGAGCTACCTTTCACACGACAAACGCCCAGAAGAGATGCCCTATATCGATTACACCGAATCTCAAATCGAGAGCATGCGCCGCTATTTTATTCAAACCCGCACATTAATACTCGATTCTGCCCCTTCCCATCCGATCTCGCTGAGCGTATTATCCGAAAATATCGGGTCGATCCACAATACCGTCCATAAACTGATCGCGTACGAAAATGCTTCTGCCCGTTTTGAACACTCCTTGCTTTTGGCCCACCACGAAAATTCGCTCACCCAGCTGTTTGTATTACTGATCTTTATACTGCTGCTGGTCATGGGATTGGCATGGAAAATATTTACCCGTGTCGAGCTGCAGCAGCGTCAATTGATCGAATCGACCGAAACACTCAGACATCTCAATCTCAAACTCGAGCAGGCCTCCTACACAGACTCCCTCACGGCACTTTTCAATCGCCGCTATTTTAATCTCCTCTACGAACGGGAGTTCAAACGGGCGATGCGCCTGCAGCAGCCGTTTGTCTTTATGATGCTCGATATCGATTTTTTCAAACAGTACAATGACACCTATGGCCATTTGCAAGGGGACCAGGCCCTTCAAGCGGTAGCAAAAGTGCTTAAAACGACACTCCAGCGTCCCGGAGACTATCCGTTCCGTCTGGGAGGAGAAGAGTTCGGCGTCATTATTACCGATACCGATTGTGCCAATGCAAAAAACATGGGAGAAAAAATACGTGCGAGTATCGAGGGGCTGAAGATAGAGCACAGAGGAAGCAAGATCTCAAATATCCTGACCGTGTCGATCGGGGCCATCTGTATCGTTCCTACGGCAAATATGGGGGATGACGCATTGATGCACTCCGCCGATACCAGTCTTTATGCCGCAAAAGAGAGGGGGCGCAATCAGGTCGTCTTTACCAATACGCTGTGATAAACGCCGTCAGAATAAAATCCCGACGCTCATTTCGGATTTTTAAATTTAAAACCCATTTTTTCGAGCTGCTCACGTACTTTTGGAGAGATGTCGCCTTGAAACTCCATCCACCCATCTTTATACGCACCGCCGCAGGCAAGGGATTTTTTGAGGAGTGAGAGGTTTTTTTGGGCATCATCGTCACTGAGGCTGAACGGGCCGACAAGGGTCACCGCTTTTCCTTTGCGCTTCTCTTTTTGAAAAACGAGACGGTGAGCGGAAGGTTCACATACAGCAGCGGGCTGCAGATTTTTTTCCGCCTCGAGTTTCCACCCCTCGCCCCAGGATTCCCCGAGGTCGAAAGAGAGTTTTGTCCCCCGGCTCATTTGACCTCTCCGCAATAGGTAAACCGTTTGGTACCGCCGGGAAGGGTTTCGTCAAACATTTTCAAAGGACGTACCCAAAGACCACGCGCGCCGTAAAGGGGACGGTAGACGACGAGCTCTTCTCCGGTCTCGGAGTGTTTCGCAATACCGATCACTTCGTAGTGTTTCCCTTTATAATGGCGGTAAAGGCCGTTTTCAAGCACGGACGACCTTCTGTACCAGTGCACTCACGCCGTCCACATCCAAGCCTCCGCGGTTGGCCATCATCAAAATAGGGTTCATGCAATAGAGGTTGTTGTCGTAGACCACGACGATCACCTCATCCCCCTCTTGAAGAAAATGGGTCTCTCCGTAATTGGTATAGCGGGTCGCACCGATACTGATTACCGCCTGTTTCGGTAAACCTGCAGATTTAAGATACTCAGCGACAGTTTCCAACGGACCCGTATCACCCTGGGTATTAATCTGGTTTTTCAGCCAGTCGATCAGTTTTGTGTAAAAATAGCTATACCCGCGCAATTCCACATCCTCGCCGTAGCGGAGCAGACTTCCGTCACGCCGCAAGAAGGAGGCGATCCGGTAACTGTCCATGATACCCCCCTCTTCAAACCGATCGATCGGAATCAGCTTCGGGGAGAGTCCTTTGGTAGATTCTCCCCAGTTTTTTTTGAAACTGATTTTGGGAGCCCCTTCACGGCGCAGCGAACAATCGTTATAGGCACCGAAAAATCTCGGGGTGATCTGCGTCACCTTTCCGTCCGCATCGTATTCAAGATCACAGATAAGGGCCACTTCAGGTTCCGGCTGGACATTGCACTCCTCTTTTGGGAGGACGATCGTATCGTTGCTGAGCGGATAGATCCCCAGAAAATCCTCACGTCCCGGGATATAAAACGGAAATACCCCTTTGGGACCGTTGGGATCATCGGTCACGACCTCTTTAAAATCTTCGATCTCTCCCGCTTGTTCCAGATGAAGAGCAAAGTTGCCCGCTACGCCCAATCCGACAAATTCGTTATAGTGTCCCATTTGCCTTAGCCTCAGCGAACTCTTCATACGTTCCTGTGAAATCGATGTAGCTTCCGTCCAGATGAAGCTCGATAATGCGTCCGGCAAACGCATCGAGAAGTTCACGGTCATGGCTCACGCAGATGACGTTCCCGTCAAATTCATACAGCGCTTCACCCAATGCGATAATCGCCTCAAGGTCAAGGTGGTTGGTCGGTTCATCGAGAACGAGGAAATTCCCCCCCTCGAGCATCATCTTCGAGAGCATCATACGGTGTTTTTCACCCCCGCTGATCTTCTCGATACTCTTCTCCTGCTGTTCGCCGTTGAAGAGCATACGCCCAAGACAGTTGCGGATTTCGGAGATTTCACGTTTCGGATCGAATGCACGGAGCCAGTCGTACAGAGTTTCCATCCCTTTGATCTTATCGGCGGTGTCTTGCGGGAAATAACTCGGCTCGATTGTCGCTCCCCATTTCACGGTTCCGCCGGTCGGCTTCATCTCTTCCATGATAATTTTACACAACGTCGATTTACCCGCACCGTTCGCACCGATAATGGCAATTTTTTCGCCCGGAACAATTTGCAGATTGATATTATGAAGTACATTTAAATCGTCATAACTGTGTGAAATATCGGAAAGAGTAAGCGCTTCATCTCCCATTGGGCGTTTAGCTTTAAATACGATACTCGGATCACGTCGGGATGAGGGTTTGACATCATCGATGCTGAGTTTGTCAAGTTTCTTTTGGCGTGACGTCGCCTGTTTCGCTTTGGAAGCATTCGCCGAAAATCGACGAACAAACGCTTCGAGTTCCTCTTTTTCTTTCAGTTTTTTACCGCGGTCGGCCTCGGCCTGTTTGAGAATCAGCGTCGATGCGATATACCAATCGTCGTAATTACCGGTAAATTCGCGGATTTTTTGATAATCGACGTCGAGGATATTGGTGACGACCGAGTTGATGAAGTGACGGTCATGCGAGATAACAACCATCGTCCCCTCGTGGCGCTGAAGCTCATATTCAAGCCACCCGATCGTGTCGATGTCAAGGTTATTGGTCGGCTCATCGAGAAACAAAACATCCGGCTTCGGATAAAGAACCTGCGCCAGCAAAACTTTAAATTTCTCCGAAGAGGGGAGGCTCGACATCAAATCATTGTGATGTTCCGCAGCGATACCGACATTCTCCAAAATTTTGGCGATTTGGACATCGTACTCATAGGTTGGGTCCTCTTCGACGCAGATCATCTCCAGATCGGCGAGACGGTTGTTCACCGCATCGTCTTCGAAATCGCCCGTTGCATAGAGATGCTCTTTCTCTTTGATCGCGTCATACAAACGCTTATTTCCCCACAATACCGCATCGGCAATCGTGTAGTCTTCGAAAGCGAATTGGTTTTGCCCCAAAACCCCGACCCGAAGACCCGGCTCGATGGAGATATCTCCCTCGTACTCTTTGATCTCGCCGCAGAGAATTTTGAGAAATGTTGTTTTTCCCGCACCGTTGGCGCCGATGAGGCCGTAACGTTTGTGACGGTCGAGTTTGAGATTAATCCCCTCAAAAAGGATACGGCTGCCGAAGCGCATTGTTAAATTGGTAACTTGAACCATGAAAAAAGCCTTTTAAAATGAAGGTTAAAAATGTCGCGATTATATCCAAAGGTTGTTTAGTTTTAAATTACTTGGCCCATTTATCAACGCAAGGAAGAAATATTTAATTCACCGCAAGTTAAAATATCACAAAATAATCACTGAATAGGAAACGATGGAAACCCAAGCACTCCAATATGACATTTTAAACTGTTTGCCGAATGGGGTGATTGTTGCTGATGAACGCGGTGTGATCGTATTTGCCAATACGACTTTTACCGAAATGATCGGGTATGAGAGCGAGATGCTCCTGGGACTCAATCTGCTGAGTCTTCTCGCCGACGTCAATCTCTTCTTTGCGTGCATCGATCAGGTGATGCGCGAGGGGGTATCATTCGACACCGATACCGATTTTATCCACCGGGACAACTCCATCGTCCACACCGTCAAAAGCGTACGGATGATCCGCCAAAACGTAGCGGTCCGTCTTTTCATCAATCTGCGCAATCTCACCGAAGCCGACCGCCTTCATAAAGAGCTCCGTGATTCGTATGAACTGATCGAATACCAAGCCCAAGAGCTCTCCTCTCTCCTTAACTCCAAGAATCAAGAGCTCGAAGAAATTTTGTGCAGTATCGACGAAGTGATCTGGTACATTGACAACACAACCCTCTCGTTGCGCTACGTCAACAATGCGGTGGAGAATATTTTCGGTTACAGCAAAGAGAGATTTTTAACCGACACCACTTTGTGGCAGCAGCGAATCCATCCGGATGACCGCGCTTTGGTCCGAACATTTTTCGAAACCCTTGCCCCCGGGTCATCTCAGGAGATCCGATTTCGGATTTTTCGTGCCAATGATCAACTGCGCTGGATCAGCAGCCGAATTCACCACCACCCCAGACTTTACCTTTTCGTCGGCGTCACACGCGACATCACCGAAATCAGAGCGTAACGCTGTAAAACCGCCCTATTATAAAGCCGAGACGGGCGTTTCAATATAGTTACGATCGTACAATTTTATTTAACATTCCCATAAGATTCGAATGGATACAATTTGTCAAGGATTATGCTGGTTATAGTTCGATTTTTTCACGGAGCACAATGTGACACAAATTTATGTCGGGAATATTCCCTACGGCAAAGACGAAAACGATCTTAAAGATCTTTTCGGACAATACGGTGAAGTAAGTTCAGTTAAATTCGTAAACGACAAAGAGACGGGCCGATTCCGCGGTTTCGGTTTCGTTGAAATGGCGAACCAAGACGAAGCAAATAAAGCAATCACTGCCCTCGAAGGCAATGATTTCGGCGGACGTACACTCCGTGTAAACGAAGCTCGTCCCCGCGCGCCACGCCCTCCACGCGATCGCTGGTAAGCGTCTTTAGAAGCCTTCCGGGGCTTCACTTCTACAGTTTTACATTTTCTTTATTTTATTACCATACCCTATTTTCAAAAGAGCGACTCCCGTGACATATACATTGACCGATGAAACTATCGAACTCTACAAATTACTCAAAATTCTCGATCTCGTTGATACCGGCGGGCAAGCCAAAATGCTGATCGAGCAGGAGCAAGTCAAGCGCAACGGAACAATCGAAACCCGAAAGCGGGCAAAAATCACCAAAGGCGAACAAATCCAAATCGGTGACGTCGTTATCGATATCATCTAAATATTGTTATTTAATAGAGTTTTCACTATAATTGCTGATCTTATTTAGCGGCTCAAAAAGAGGTTCGGTAAACTCATGAAAAATACAAAAATGATGGTAATCGGTTTTATCAGCGCACTCTCAATCAGTATCGTTCTTTCTTCATCGCTTTTAGCCAAGAATAATACTCCTGCCGAACCGACGGAAGCCTCCGTTGAAGCTTCACGTCTCCAATCTTTAGCCAAATTTACAAAAGTGCTGGGTATCGTCGAGCAGTATAATGTAGACGGTCTCACCATCGACCAGCTCATCGATAAATCGCTTCAGGGGATGCTCTCCAATCTGGATGCCCACTCAACCTATCTTGATAAAAAAAGCTACGAAAGTCTTAAAAGCCAGACCGACGGCGAATTCGGCGGCTTAGGGATCACGGTCGGTATGCGGGACAATGCTCTCACCGTCATCGCCCCTATCGAAGGGACCCCGGCGGATAAAGCGGGAATGAAAGCCGGAGACATCATTCTAAAAATCAACAATCAATCGACACTCAGCATGACGATCGACGAAGCGGTCGGGATGATGCGCGGTGCCCCTAAAACGCCGATCGATCTCACCATCGTGCGCAAAGGGACGGCCGACCCGATCAAATTTCACATTATCCGCGATATCATCACCGTCGAATCGGTTTATACCCGTACCATCAGCGACAATATCCTCTATATCCGGGTGACAAGCTTTGATAAGAAAGTGGCCGGAGATGTCAAAGCGGCACTCAAAAAACACGCCTCCAAAAGCAAAGGGATCATCCTCGATCTGCGCAACAATCCCGGCGGACTGCTGGATCAGGCAGTCGAATTGACCGATCTGTTTGTGGATGAGGGGGTAATCGTCTCCCAAAAAGGGCGTGACAAAGCCGATGACGTCACCTACAAAGCGACCAAAAGCGCTACAATGACGAATCTTCCGCTTGTCGTACTCGTCAACGAAGGTTCAGCCAGCGCCTCCGAAATCGTCAGCGGCGCTTTGCAAGATCTCAAACGAGGGGTCATCGTAGGGGAAAAAACTTTCGGTAAAGGATCGGTTCAGGTTGTTATGCCGGTTACCGAAAACGAAGCGATCAAACTCACCGTTGCCCGATACTATCTCCCAAGCGGCCGGACTATTCAAGCCGTCGGCGTCTCCCCCGATATCGAAGTCGTTTCAGGTGAGGTAAAAAACTATGATAAACAGTTCAATATCAAAGAAGCCGATCTCAAAAAACATCTTGAAACCCAGCTCGAAAAAACAGGCGGAATGATCGATGTCACCGAAGTCAACGCCACCAATAAAACGACGATTACCCCTCAACAGCTCGATAAAGATATCCAGCTCAAAGAAGGTGTTGACATTATTAAAGCTCTAATTATAGTAAAAGGAAAATAATCATGGAAAAACGCGATCTAATGTATGAAGGGAAGGCGAAGCGCCTTTTTACAACGGATGATCCGAATCTCGTCATCTCGGAGTTCAAAGATGATTTGACCGCGTTCAACGGAGCTAAAAAATCGAGTGAAGCGGGCAAAGGTGCCCTGAACAATAAGATTTCTTCGGAGCTTTTTAAAATGTTGGCACGCAAAGGGGTTGAGTCCCATTTTGTAGAGATGATGGATGATACCCATATGTTGTGCAAAAAAGTAGACATCATCCTTATCGAAGTGATCGTGCGAAACATCGCTACGGGAAGTCTCAGCAAGAATCTCGGCATCCCTGACGGAAAAGTACTTCCGTTTACCCTTGTCGAGTTCGATTACAAAAATGACGAGTTGGGCGATCCGAAACTTAACGATCAGCACTGCCTGATCCTGGAGCTGGTCAAAAACGAAGCCGAACTTGACCAGTTGCGTGCCATGGCGCGCCGGGTAAATGATATTCTTCGCCCGTATTTCCATGATAAAGGGCTCAATCTCGTCGATTTCAAACTCGAATTCGGACGTGACAAAGAGGGGAAAATTATCCTCGCCGACGAAATCAGTCCCGATAACTGCCGATTCTGGGATCTTGAAACGGGCGAGAAAATGGACAAAGACCGTTTCCGCCAAGGGATGGGGGGGCTTAAAGTCGCCTACGAAGAAGTCCTCAACCGTATTTTGGGTTAATCACAAACAGAGCTAAGGAAAAGTATGAAAGCCATCGTCAATGTATTTTTAAAAAACGGAGTCCTCGACTCACAAGGAAAAGCTGTCCATCACGCCCTAAGCGGCCACGGTTTTGCAACAGTTCAAGATGTTCGCGTCGGTAAACAGATCATCATTGAGATGGATGAATCGGATGCGGCAAAAGCAAAAGAGAAAGTCGCGCACATGTGCGAAGAGCTCCTCGCCAATACCGTTATCGAAGATTACGAGATCGAGATTCAAGCATGAAAGTAGGTATCGTCCAATTCCCGGGGACAAACTGCGAGTACGATACGCAGCACGCGTTCGCTGCTTTAGGATGTGAGACGGAGATTCTTTGGCATAAAAACGATGCAATCGGTGAGGAGATAGATCTCGTCGTCGTACCGGGGGGATTCAGCTACGGCGATTATCTTCGCAGCGGAGCCATCGCCAAAATGTCCCCTCTTATGAAAGCCCTCAAACTCTACGCCGATAACGGAGGTAAAGTATTGGGAATTTGTAACGGATTTCAAGTACTGACAGAAACAGGACTTCTTCCGGGTGCGCTAAAGCGCAACGAAGGGCTCCACTTTATTTCGCGTCACCATCACCTTAAAGTGATCAGTACGAACAATGAATTTTTACGCCATTGTCAAAAAGATGATGTTCTCAATATTCCGATTGCTCACCATGACGGCAATTTTTATATCGACGAGAACGGTCTTAAAGAGCTGTATGCCAATGATCAGATCCTTTTACGCTATACCGATGAAAACGGAGAGATTGACAATCCGAACGGCTCGGTGGACAGTATTGCCGGTATTTGCAATAAAGCTAAAAATGTATTTGGCTTGATGCCTCACCCTGAACGGGCGATGGAATCATTACTGGGCTCCGATGATGGACGTCGTATGCTAGAGGGCTTTTTAAACGCTTGAAAAAGTTTGCCCTCTCCCTCCTTTTTATTGTTTGCACCCTATGGGCTGAGCCGTCGGTTTTAACAGATTCTGCGGATTCCGCCGTTCAGGAGGCGCCTGCACCGGAGCCGGCCGACTCCGCTACGCAAGAATCCTCCGAAAATGTTGACACATTGTTTGCCGGTGTCAATTCCGCCTTGACGATGCAATTTAGCAATCTTCCAAGCCATCTTTATGTCGGAGAGATTCTGGCCGTCACGGTCAAACTCACACCCCTTGATCTTGCTTCCGGAAATATCGAATACACCCTACAAAACGAACAGGGGCTACGTATTTTCAGCGAAACGCCCCGCAGAAGTGTCAAAGATGATGGCGTATACGATACATTCTATTTTCTCGTTCAATCTCCGGATGTCCGCTTACCGGATGTAACGGCAACCATTACCTCTACCGGTGCCACATCCGACACGCTGACGGGGAGTGTTCTTAACGCTACACCGCTGACGCCGCCGTCCACATTCGCCAATGTTCTGGCAGATAAGTTTACGGTCGTTAACTATAAGACAACCCCGTATAATCAAGAGAGCAATGTTGTCATATTTACCGTCAAAGCATCTCGCTGTAATATAGGCAATTTTTCCCTTCCAAATGCGATTAAACAAGGATTTGAATCCAAAATCTCGAACGTCGGCGAATCGCAAATGACCTACTACGCGATCATTCCTAATACGGAGCAAAGCCTAGCATTTACGATATTCAATCTCCGGAAACAGCGCTATGAGTCGCTCTCTATCCCTATCATAGTCGATGATGATACCGTATCGACACAAAGTGATCTCTCCCCGACGGATGAGCGGCATACAGAGCTTAAAATAGGTGTATCTGCACTCTTTGGAGCGGTATTGATCGGTCTGTTTTACTGGAGACGCCAACGATGGTATCTCTATCTTTCGGTCTTGCCGATGTTTTATGTCGTCTATGCACTTTTGCCGAACCAGAACATCTGTGTTAAAAAAGATGCCCCTATCTATCTGCTGCCGATGCATCACGGCACGGTTTTTGAGATGACGCTGCAAGAAGAGCATTTCGAAGCCGAAAAACAGGTAGGTGACTTTACAAAAATTCACTTGGGTGAAAATAACGTCGGATGGGTAAACAAACGTGATCTTTGCTCGAATTAGATGGCTGTATGCCGTCATTATCATCTTCACCGGCATGGCGTTGATGATAGCGATTTTTTACCTCGTTCCTAAACCTTATGCTCCAAAAATAAGTGCCTGGTTTATCCGTCTGCTCGTCTTTACCCCCATTCGGGTCAAAGGGACTCCCGATCCAGACGCACAGATGTATCTGCTTAACCACCAAAGCGATATTGATATCGGAATCATGGAAACGATTACGTCGAAAGACCTTGCATGGGTCGCGAAAAAAGAGCTCTTCAATGTCCCTTTTTTTGGCTTAGTACTAAAACTCCCCAAAGATATTGCCCTTGAACGGGAAAGCAAAACCGCTTTGATAAAACTGATGAAAGAGTGCAAAGACCGTCTCGACCACGGACGTGTCATTACCATTTTTCCCGAAGGGACCCGTACCGAAACCGGAAAAATAAAACCGTTTAAAGCGGGGGCAAAAATCATTGCGGATAAATACGCCCTTAAAGTTCAGCCGGTCGTCTTTATCGCAACGGCATGGCATTTCAGCAACAAACGCAAAGATTTTCATCCCGGAACCATTACCGCTATTTATCTCGACTCGTTTACCGCGGACAAAAACGATCCGACCTGGTTGGAGAATCTCCACACACAAATGCAAAAGGTCTATGACGATGAGTTGGCAAACCATCCTCGCTATCGGTAGCGGCGCTTTTTTGGGAGCGGTCCTTCGTGCCTATATGAACGGTGTCGTAAATCACCACTTCCCCCATACGCTCCCGTTTGGGACCCTATCGGTCAATCTGTTCGGAAGTTTTATCATTGGGATACTTCTCGCCTATTTCAGCTATACGACTTTTTTCAGCGTGACAATGAAATCGTTTCTGACGACGGGTTTTCTCGGCGGGCTGACCACCTACTCGACCTTTGCGATGGAGACATTCTTATTGCTCAGCGGAGGTCATATTCTGATGGCGTGCCTCAATATGGCACTCAATACCTTCGGAACAGTTGCCATGGCGGCCTCCGGATACTATTTAATACGACAATACTTAGGCTAACGTAACAATCTCATCCGCGCACCATTGCGCCAAATGGCGGTCATGGGTAATCAGCAGCACCCCCATCCCCTCCAGATGATCCACGATCAGTTTCATAATATCGAGCTGGTTTAGATTATCCAATGCCGAAGTCGGCTCATCGAGCAGTAGCAGGCGGGGGTTCATCAGCAACGCTCTTAAGATGGAGCACCGCTGAAGCTGCCCCCCGGAGAGATTGTGCGCAAGCGCATCGAGATGCGACTCTTCTAGCCCCATCTGCCCCAACAGCTCGGCATACCCTTTCATAGGTGCGACTTCGCTGATTTGATTGCGGATCGTATAGGTCGGATGAAACGAGCTGTAGGGGTCTTGAAATACCTGAGAGAAACTTTCGGTGCGGATCGAACCGCTGTGCGGCCTAAGACGCCCCAGTATCAGTTCAAAAAGGGTCGATTTGCCGACGCCGCTGGGGCCTACGATCGCCTTGATCTCCCCCTGATTTAACGACAGGGAAAAGTCTTCAAATAATATTGCGTCATGCGAGTAGCCGAAAGCGAGCCCTTCGATACTTAATACCTTTCGGTTCAACGGATTTGCCCTTTACCGTAGATTTTATATTTGTAGGTAGTCAGCCCTTCGACCCCCATCGGTCCGCGGGAGTGAAGCTTATTCGTACTGATCCCCACTTCGGCTCCGAATCCGAATGCCCCTCCGTCGGTAAAACGGGTAGAGGCATTCACATAAACCACGGCAGCATCAATCGAATCCATAAAACGTTCCGCCGCAGTGATACTCTCGGTGATGATCGCTTCGGAGTGCCCCGAACCGAAACGGACGATATGGCTGATCGCCCCCTCAATTCCGTCGACAACACGGATATTGAGGATATTGGCGAGATATTCGGTATCAAAATCCTCTTCGCTCGCATGCGGTACGTCGATTACCTCCTGCGTCAGCTCACACCCTTTGAGCTGTGTATCGGCACGGTCAAATACCTCTTTGAGCATCGGAAGGATATTTTGAGCAATCGCTTCGTCTACCAACAGTGTCTCCATCGCGTTGCATACACCCGGCCGCTGAACTTTCGCATTGAGGGCAATCGCTATTGCATTTTCAATATTGGCCTCTTTATCGATATAGGTGTGGCACATCCCTTTGTCGTGTTTAACGACGGGAACACTCGAATTTTGGCTCACATAGCGGATCAGCCCCTCTCCGCCTCGCGGGACGATCAGATCAACATAACGGTCCATCTTGATCAATTTCGCTACCCCTTCGCGGGAGGAATCGGGGAGGAGCGCTATGAGCTCTTTGGGAAGTTCGTTACGTATCAAAACCGACTGCAAAGCCAGCGCGATCGCCGCATTCGAATGTTCCGCCTCTTTCCCCCCTTTGAGGACACACCCGTTGGAGCTTTTGAAACACAATGCCGCGGTGTCGGAGGTGACATTCGGACGGGATTCGTAGATGATCCCGATAACTCCGATAGGGATACTCACTTTCTCAATTTTAAGCCCCGCTTCGGTGACCCATCCGTCCAGTATTCGCCCTACAGGATCCTTGAGCGCCGCGATCTCTTCAATCGCGACCGCCATCGCTTCGATCCGTTTTTCATCGAGCATAAGACGCTCCATAAGCGAAGGGGCAAGATTTTCCTCTAACCCTTTTGCCATATCGATTGCGTTGGCTTCGATGATGTTCATCGTATTGGCGCGAAGTGATTCGGCCATCTCGCGCAACATACGGTTACGTTCGGAACCGCTTAAAGTTGATAATACGCGGCTGGCCGCTTTTGCTTTTTCTAAAAATTTTTCCATGATAAGTCCCTTTTATTGGGAATATTATAACAAAGGAGAATTAACGCAATATTTGGCTGAGAAAATTGCAAGACCCTCTATATTATAAACTAGTTATAATATACGGAAGCGGGCAAGATACGATTGAATCATCAAAGATATTCTCTAATATCTTGCATTAAGCTATCAAGATGGGCCTTGTACTGGTCAAAAAGGCTAAAGTAACTCTGTTCATGTGTGTCACTGAGAGCGAGTTTCATGTTTGAAGCAATTTTAGCGAGCGGATGCGCTCCGATGTTTTCAGTTACACCGATAATATCAAGAAGGTATGCATCAGCAGCTTGAAGATTATTAGAGCGCAAAAATTCTCCTAACTTAAGAGAAGAATCGGCATAGTCTGTAATAAACTCGGATAAGATTTCGCGGTAAAAATCCCCATCTCCTCCACACGTTTCAAGTCCTTTATTAACATCTAAATTTTTTGTCATTACCGTTGCTTCAACAAACTCATCTTCATGAGTTTCTTTGCCTGTATATGCATAGATGATTTCGTACAGGGCTTCCATTCTCAGAGGCTTTTCTAGCTGTTCAGACATTCCTGCATTCTTCATTTTTTGTATATCATCAGATGCAACGTCCCCACTAAGCGCAACCACTAAGATGTGATCAAACTTAGGATTTGCCCGAATACTGCGCGTTGCTTGAAAGCCATCAACTCTCGGCATATGTGCATCCATTAAAATCATCAAAAAATTTGTGTCATTTTCAAGTATATCCAGGGCTTCCTGACCATCATTGGCCAGAACTATCTCTATACCGCTTCCAGCTAAAAGACCCAAAAGAACTTTTTGGTTGATTGGGTTATCTTCTGCAACCAATATTCTCTCACCGGCGAATTCAGAAAAATTTTGTTTTGTAATTTTTCCATGCTCCGGAACCGATCGTTTTGGGATTGTCTTGTCACTTTTCCTTCTACTCGTTACGTCTTCGGGTTTCTCTTCGTAAGCCGGTGTTATGACTCCGAAATCTCCTTCTTCTTTTCCAGGTAAGGAAATTTCCGGAAGCGGCTCTACTTTTGCCTCTTCTTTTATCTCCGGAACTACTTTTACCTTCTCTTGGGGTGCGACTTGCGGGATATCGTTTTTTTCTGATTTATCAATAGGAGTTTTTGGTGTCGAGCTTCTTTTTAAAATAAAGTAAAAAACCAAGATCCCTACCACACTGGCTACGATGACTATAATCTCTAGTTGATATTCATTAAACATCAGATACTCTTTTTTTCTTTAATCATATAACATTTTCTTAAAAAAACAATATTTGTTTTTCCAAAAATAGTTTTATCATTGACACGATCTTAACTCTATCTCCCCTCGATAAAAACCTTTGTCATTGGTAACAATAGTGCTACACTCACCTTTTTTAGCACACACATATTGCAATACATCTTCAAAATCATCACTATCACGAACAATACCCATCGCCTCTTTTAGAATCTCTATATCGATGGCAATCACCTCTACAAAGGCTAAAATCTTCTCTAACTCACCGATTACTTGAAGTGACGAGAGTTTTTTGGATGCGACATAATAGACCGTCGTGAAAATATCACAACCCGTACAATAGGTATCTCCACTCACAATCCCCTCATAAATAAATGAACGGGTTCGTTCTACTGCTTTTCGATCACTGTCGATAAGATCAAGGATGATATTGGCATCTAAAAAAAGTTTAGCCATTACCCATCTCGGCTTTAATCTCTGCGTATCCTTTTCCGCCCAATGAATAAGAGCCTAATGAGGAGAGTGCCTGTAATTTTTGATCTCTTTGCGATTGCTCCGCATCGTGGATAAGCGCTTTATAGCGATCGATATCGACCACAACGGCAAAGGGTTTGTCCCGCTTCGTTATGATAATATCCTCCTCTTTGACATGATCGAGAAGATAAGTTTGTTGTTTGAGTTGAGTGGCTGAAATGTTCATTTTGTATCCTTATTGTCTATTTATACAACTGGATAAATTAAAAGAGGGTTAAACGGTTTATGATGCCAGAGGCTGAATTGCTTCGATCTCTTTAGCTTCCGACTGCATAGATCGGTACAGATCCCATCGGATTTGGAGGTTTAACCAAAAATCCGCAGACATCCCGAAATATTTTGCCAGACGCAATGCCGTAGCCGGAGTAATACCGCGCTTTTGGTTAATGATTTCATTGACACGCTGATAAGGGACATGGATCGCATCGGCTAATGTCCGCTGCGAAATTCCCATCGGTTCTAAAAATTCAGTGAGTAGCATTTCGCCCGGATGGGTCGGTGCTCTGTGGGTTGGGATATTCATCGGTTGCTCCTTATGAATGGTAATCGGTTATTTCTACATTGACCGCACCCGCTTCGCTCCATGTAAAACAGATACGATACTGATCGTTGATACGGATACTCATTTGATCTTCTCGGTTTCCACGCAGTTTTTCGAGACGATTTCCGGGGGGAACTTTTAATTCGTCCAGCATGATGACCGAATCGATCTGATCAAGTTTTCGAGATGCGCTTTTCCACAACTCCATCGGCAATCGCTTACGAGCAAGCTTACTCTCTACGCCGTTAAATATATCCGAGGTGGCTTGATCCGCAAATGAAATTATCATGTAAAAATTATAGCATGGTATCCGTGATTTTATGCTTTTAGTTTTGCGGACAAAGTGGTATGTGTCTTTTTTTTAATGCTTTGTAATAAGTGGATATAAAAGGGATAGTATGAAAAACCCCCAACCCATATAAGAAAAAATACGGGAGAAAATTTTGTATTTTTCTTTATTATTTCGTTGATCATAATGGTCAATAACTACTGAAAGCATGACCAAACTTGCACAAATGAATGCTACATACATTAAAAGTGCAGGTTCATCGTGAAGATGAATACCACGACTTCGCTTCCCAGGCAAATATAAATCATTTATATATAGCCCAATAGTACCATATCCGATAAGTGCAATTGAACCAATTATATTTATTGTTCTTGTCTTAACTGGAATAAAATTTGGTTCGTAACTCATAGGTTTGCTTGTGAGTTTTTTACTTTAAGCATATACCCAATGACAATACCACATACTCCAAAAAAGATTACAGATGCCCATCCAACTATCATCTTATACAACGATGTTGCATTATCTGCAATAAAAATACCAACAACAACAAATATGATAGAACAAATGAAAAGAAACCACAATGTTGAAGTATTATGACCTAAAGCTGAATTTATTACACTCTCTTTATATGAAAGCTTCTCATCACTATTTATACAGTTTGTAAGTAACGATTTTATTCCAAAGTGAAACCACATATAAAGAAATGGAATAAGTAAAAATGACCATACCCCAACCAATATACCCGTAAAGATAATTAGTGAAAGTGATATTTTGTAATAACGACCAAGGAAGACACGAATGCGAACTTCAATATCTTTATTTGAGAGTATATATCCTTTTCCCGATATACCTCTTGGATAAAAAAGTGTCTGACCATTTTTATCTTTTTTAAAACTTGCATTGATTAAACCTTCGAAATAACCCATTCACATTTTCCTATTAAATATCTACAAAAACATATTGTAACAAATATAATCTATGAATTATTTATTTTATTAAAAAATCATTTGAATTAAGCATGATGAAAAAGAAGGAAACTGAATTTACCTACAGAAGGTACAATACCCGCGTTCGCGGGAATCTCAAGAGAGGTTCTTGTGCCCCTATAGGGCATAATAGAAAGCAGTCACCCTTCGACAAGCTCAGGGCGAACGGAGAAATATTACTCGATTTCGGCGTCGATAACGTCGTCATCTTTTTTTGCAGTTGAAGAGGCTGCTTCGCCGCCTTCGTTTTGTTTGTACATTTGCTCTGCCATTTTGTGGCTCGCGTCTGCCAATTTTTTGGTAGCGGCTTCGATCTCTTCTTTAGAAGCATCAGTATTTTTGAGTACCGCTTTAAGCTCTTCAAGCGCCGATTCGATTGCCGCTTTTTCAGATGCGTCAATTTTGTCTTCCATCTCTTTGAGAGATTTTTCGGTTTGGCTCGCTAGAGCGTCCGCCTGATTGCGAAGATCGACGATCTCTTTGCGTTTCGCATCTTCGGCTTTGTGGTTCTCCGCATCTTGAACCATTTTGTTGATCTCTTCTTCAGAGAGTCCTGAGCTTCCTGAGATCGTAATCGATTGTGATTTGCCGGTCCCTTTGTCGGTTGAGCTGACCGTCAAGATACCGTTTGCATCGATATCGAACGTTACCTCGATTTGAGGTACTCCGCGAGGTGCCGCAGGGATACCTGTCAATTCAAACAATCCGAGAGATTTGTTATCGCGGGCAAACTCACGCTCACCCTGGACAACGCTGATGCTCACCGCAGGCTGGTTGTCTTCGGCAGTCGAGAAGACTTGCGATTTTTTCACCGGGATAGTCGTCCCTTTTTCGATGATTTTCGTCGCTACGCCGCCAAGGGTTTCGATCCCGAGAGACAGTGGTGTAACGTCAAGAAGCAGAACGTCTTTGACATCTCCGCGAAGAACCCCGCCTTGGATCGCCGCACCGGCTGCTACTACCTCATCCGGGTTTACCCCTTTGTTCAGTGTTTTACCGCTAAACTCATCCGAAACCATTTTTTGTGCGATCGGAAGACGTGTTGAACCACCGACCATGATAACTTCGTTGATTTCGTTGTTGCTCATCCCTGCATCTTTCATCGCAGTTTTGATGTGAGAAATCGTCTCTTTTACGAGTGTATCGATCATCCCCTCAAATTTCGCACGAGTGAGTTTAACCACTAAGTGTTTCGGTCCGCTTGCATCTGCCGTGATAAACGGAAGGTTGATCTCTGTTTCTTCGGCTGAAGAGAGCTCTTTTTTCGCATTTTCTGCCGCGTCTTTGAGACGTTGAAGCGCCATTTTGTCCGCTTTAAGATCGATTCCATGATCGGATTTGAACTCACTTGCGAGGAAATCTACGATTTTATTATCGAAATCATCCCCACCGAGGAACGCATTACCGTCTGTTGAAAGAACCTCGAACGTCCCCTCACTGATCTCAAGAACCGTAACGTCGAACGTTCCGCCCCCTAGATCGTAAACGAGAACTTTTTCATCCCCTTTTGAATCCAAACCGTATGCCAATGCAGATGCCGTCGGCTCGTTGATGATACGTAGAACATTGAGTCCCGCGATGGTTCCCGCCTCTTTGGTCGCTTTACGTTGAGCATCATTGAAATACGCAGGAACGGTGATAACCGCATCGCTTACCGCTTGACCGAGGTAGCTCTCCGCATCCGCTTTGAGTTTTGAGAGGATTTTAGCCGAGATCTCTTGCGGCGTGTACACTTTACCCGCTACGTCAACCGCAGCCATACCGTTTTTATCCACGATTTTGTAGGTAACTTTGTCGTGCGCCTCTTTCGCTTTTTCCTCATTCATCATAAGACCCATGATACGTTTGACCGAGTAGATCGTTTTATCCGGATTTGTGATCGCCTGGCGTTTTGCAGGATCACCTACGAGGATTTCACCTTTATCCGTAAACGCAACTACGGAAGGAGTCGTGTTTTTACCCTCTTTGTTCGGGATAATTTTCGCTTCGCCGCCTTCATAGACCGCAACACATGAGTTTGTTGTTCCTAAATCGATACCAATAACTTTTGACATATTAAATTCCTTGTTTTTACTTTTTTATACGCGATAGGAGCAAAGCCCCTATCACTACGTTAACACTGGGTTTACTTCGGCAGTAAGCCCGATGCGACGAAACTGTATTTGAACGCCGATGCCGGAAGCATCGGTGTGCTTTAGTGGCTTAGCGCCCAGCGTAGGCTGTCGGGGCTTTGCTCCGATGGCCGTTCAAATCAATTGGCAATTACGACCATTGCGTCACGCAATGTTCGCTCTTTGTATCGAAACCCTTTTTGGAAAGTGTTTACGATATCACCGCTTTCATGATCCGGGCTGTCCACACGCTGTACCGCGTTGTGAATATCCGGATTAAACGGTTCGGATTCATCTACCGGAGTTACCCCGTGTTTTTCGAGAACACCGAGAAGCTGTTTCATCGTCAGTTCGACACCCTCTTTTAGTTTCTCCAAAAGAACCGCAGGTTCCGCTTCGATCTCAGCCGCGCCGATCGCCATGGAGAGCGAATCGACAACGGGGATCAAATCTTTTGCAAACTTTTCGTTTGCGTATTCGAGCGCTTGGTATTTCTCCCGCTCGAGACGTTTTTTAATATTGTCGAAATCGGCATGTACGCGGGCATACTTGTCTTTAAACGATGCCAATTCGGCTTGGATAGTTTCTAATTCATTCATGCTCTCAGCCATTTGCTCTTCACCCTCTTGCGGGGCAGTCTCTTCATCGCTGATCACGTCTTCATTTATTTCGTTTGACATAAGTTTATACGACTCCTTTTTTGAAATCCGACGCTATTATAGTACATTGAGTCAATTGTTGTCAAGTGGTACATGATTATTTTTATGCAGAATAGTTTAGTCTATCAGCATCAAGTGTATATACCGATCGAAAATGCTATAATAATGTCAAAAAAGGGGAGGCAGATGTCTATACGCTTTAAACACCTGTACCCTGTAGTATTGCTGGGCGTATTTGCCCTGCTCTTGTGGTTTACCCCTCCGCCGCTCGCCATTACACCTAAAGCATGGCAACTCTTTACAATTTTTCTGACAACTATTATAGCTATATTAGGTAACGTACTGCCAATCATCGCCGCATCGGTCATTGCATTGGCTTTCAGCGTGCTGGCCGATGTGATCAAACCCTCGCAAGCCTATGCGGGATTTTCGGAAAGTTTTATCCTCCTGATCGTTGCCGCTTTTCTCGTCTCCCATGCCGTCCATAAATCGGGACTTGGAAAACGCCTCTCGCTTTATATCATCCGCCGCTTCGGACACTCCACTCTTGGGTTGGGATACAGCCTCATTGCTACCGATATATTGATCGCACCCGCATTCCCGAGCAATACGGCCCGCTCCGGTGTCCTTTATCCGATCGTGTACGGCCTTGCCCACGATTGCGGCTCAAAAACGGGTGACGGAACACACAAAAGGGCGGGAAGCTATTTGATGATGACCTCGATGGCAGGGCTCACGATCTCTTCTGGACTTTGGCTCACGGCCATGGCTGTCAACCCGATCGGAGCAAAAATTTCCGAAACCATGGGGATTCACATCACGTTCGGATCATGGCTTTTGTATGCCATTCTCCCGACACTGGTCGCATTTATCCTCATTCCGTGGGTTTTATTTCGGATCTATCCTCCTGAGCTCAAAAAGACTCCCGATGCCCCCCAAAAAGCGCGAGACATGCTTGACGTCATGGGGCCGATCAGCCGCAATGAGTGGATCACGGGCGGAGTTTTTTTGGGAATGCTGCTCCTTTGGTCCCTCTCCGGGAGTTTTCCCATCGACAAAACAGCCGTTGCATTCGGAGGGCTAGGTATCTTAATCGCATCCAGAGTCTTCGGCGTCGATGATTTCAAGTCCCAGGGAGAGGCGCTCAGCACCCTGATCTGGTTTGCTATCCTCTTCGCATTGAGTACGCAGCTTGCGGAAATGGGATTTATGGAGGCCGTAGCAAACCATTTTACAACCTATCTTACGGGATTGTCATGGGGCTGGGTCTATCTTCTGCTCGTCGTCGTCTACGTTCTGATCCACTATCTGTTCGTCTCCCAGAGTGCTCATCTTCTGGCACTTTTCGGTATTTTTCTGGGGATCGGAATTTCGGCGGGAGTTCCCGGCGAGCTGATGGCAATGATGCTGCTGTTTGCTACCAATTTTAATGCAACGATCACACCGCAAGGGTCATCGTGCAACGCCATCTATCTCAGTTCAGGCTACATCACTGCACGTGAGATCTATCTCTATGGCGGAAGCGTGACGCTGTTGAACCTTATCGTCTTTTTGGCGATAGGTACCCCTTGGATATTGATGGTGTCGGGCAAATGAAACGGATTCGCCATCTCTCCCGCAAGCTGGCCAAACTGCTCCTTGGTATCGTATTATCGGGTTTATTGATCGCCCTGACCCTCTTCACCCCGATCGGCAATCGGCTGCTCACCCCTTTGGTCGAAAAATGGCTCACTTCCGCACTCGCCACACCGGTCACTGTCGATATTTTCGAATTGAGTCCTAGCCGTTTTTCACTGGAAGTTCGTGATAACGTTGAAAACACTTTTTCAACACAGGGGGAATATTCCCTTCTGACCGTTAAAGCTTTTGGATATTATCGAATCTATTTTGATCATCCACACGGGATAAATCCCTTCGATACCCGCTTTCACAGTACGGGGGCTTTCAGCGGCCGCTACAGCTCGCTCGATATACTGGGAGACATAGAGGGATTCGGCGGTACCCTGACCTATAAAACCCAATTAAACCGTCTCACGCTTGATTCCATTCACCTGAATGCTTCTCATATAGAGATTCAAGCCCTTTTGAATCTGCTCGGTTATCCCTCCATCACCTCGACGGTACTTGACGGACGCGTCGATCTTAGCGGTTTTATAACCCGTAATGTCGAAGGGAATATCGCCGTTGAAACCCATACCTCATCCTTCACCCCGACACCGATCCTCAAAGATAGCAACGAATCCATCGATTTAGCCTCTCTGTTAACGGATGACAAAGGGTACATCAAACGTTTTACGGCTCATGTAAGTGCCGATCTGAATTTAGAAGAAGTCGGCGTATTGGAGCAGATTATCGGGCTCCCCGTCAGAGGTCCTGTCAAAATCCGCGCTGACCTTAGCGGAGATCAGCATGACTTACGGCTCGACGGTTCTACCGATCTGGCACTCAGCGATAGCACCTTCTCTATAGGATTACAGCGCCTTCAGCCCCAGCAACTCCATTTTACAATCAACCATGCACGCATTGAACGTCTCTTCTCCTTTTTAGATCAAAACGCTCCGATCGGCGGAATGGCCGATGCTTCGGGAGACCTCAATTTGTCGGGAGGGAATCTTCGTCTCAACCTCTATGAGGGGATAACCTATCCTAAAATACTCAAACGCGAATACAACCTCACTCAGCCCGAAATCACTTTTATTACCGACATCTCAGCGGCCTTGTCACGCAAAGAGATCCATTATCAGGGAACGTTCCGCTCCAACCTGTCACGATTTCAGATCGAGGGGACGACGACGCACGACCAAATGCTTCGGGAACTTTTAAATTCCATCCGCTGATTGGTTTCCAAAGGGGGGATTTAACCGATATGATCGACAATCCCCCTATGAAAAACATTGCTACCGTCCTCGAATATCACGACCGAACCAAACACCGCCCCAGCCGTTATGCCGCCAGTTTAGGCTATATGGACTGGGAAACCCAGCCCGATCCGTTTCGGCGCTATAGCCATACCCCTCTCATCGCGTTACCTTTTTCGGACGTTACCCCTCCCTACCATATGCTTTTTCAGCCCGAAACACTTCCGAAAGCCCCTTTATGCATCGAATCGCTCTCCCAGCTTTTACGCTACTCTCTCGGGCTGGCCGCGTGGAAAAGCCATGGCGGATCACGGTGGCCACTGCGGTGCAACGCCTCCAGCGGAAATCTTCACCCGACCGAATGCTATGTCATCGCACCGCCGATTCCGGGGATTGGTCTCAACCCGACCTTGTCACATTACGCTCCAAAAGAAAATGGTCTGGAACTGCTTCATACCTATGCCGAACCGATGCGAGAGGAGACGCTGCTCATTGCCCTGAGCTCCGTCGTCTGGAGAGAGGCATGGAAATACGGAGAGAGGTGCTGGAGATACTGCCAGCTCGATGCGGGGCATGCGTATGAATCCGTCCGCATCAGCGCTCAGATGCTGGGATGGGAATGTGAAATACTCAGTGCCGATAGCAGCGAGATTGCACGACTATGCGGCCTTGATCAACATAAACGTTTTGAGCTGCACGAATGGGAAAGTCCCGATATGCTGCTGCGCATCGGCCCCGGGAAATATGGCGTATTGCCGAATACCCCGCCGCTGGAAAGCCGCGCCAATCTCCTCAGCCCTTCCCATCATGAATGGCCGATTTTAGAGACGATCGATACGGCTGCGGCGGGTACCTACCCTCTTATTTCCCTCTTAGAATACGGACGTCATACTCCCGAACCTTCCAAAAGTGCGGGAGAGATCATCCTCAAACGCCGCAGTGCCCAGATGATGGACGGCTCTTCTGTCACTGAAAACGAATTTCGCCAAATGCTCGATGCATCGCTCTATTGCAGTGATACGGGCGATATCCATTTCATGATCTTCCTCCATCGGGTAGAGGGGCTGGAAAAAGGGTTGTATTGCTATCTCCGCCGGGCGGAAGTTCTGTCATCGCTGCGCGACTCTACCGATCCGACATTTCTCTGGAAAGATTGCGGCAACGCGCTTTATCTGCTTCGCCCCGGCGATTACCGCGGCGCGGTGCAGATGATCTCGTGCAACCAGGAGATCGCCAAAGATGGGGCGTTCAGTTTCGGCATGCTCAGCCGCTTTTCCGGACCGCTCGAAGAGAGAGGAGGCATCGGCTACAAAAATCTCTACCACCAATGCGGCGCTATCGGACAGATGCTCTATCTCGAAGCGACCTCACTTGGACTAAGCGCAACGGGGATCGGCTGCTTTTTGGACGATGAATTTCATACCCTTTTGGGGTTGCGGGACCAGCGTTTTCAGTCGCTCTACCATTTTACGATCGGACGTGGCATCGTCGATACAAGGGTTATGACATTGCCCCCGTATTGATCATTTATTCTCTGCATCCGTGAGAGTGAGACAAAGAATTACTTTTTTCCCTTGAGCATGCAATACCTCGGAAGCTTCACTTAACGTCATCCCGGTCGTGACGATATCATCGACTAAAATGACTTCATCTTCTTCTAAAGCCTTATAACTAAACCGCCTTGGATTCATCATCCGCTCTTCGACGCTTTTCCCCGCATATTTATGATGATTCGTTGCACGAAGGTTCCCATATCGAGGGGTAATGTTAGACGATTTCAAAGAACGGTTTAGCACTGCGGTATGAGAGTAACCGTTCATGGCATGATCGTCGATTCCGACGGAAGCGACACGGTTTTCATACTGCCATTCACGCGCAAAAGCGCTCAGTGATCGTTTGGCTAAAATCGTATAGATGTAGTATCCGACATCGGTATGTTTGGTCAGCAATAGAGGCTCGATATCGTTATACGGGAAAAAAGAGTAAACGGGGATGGACCCCATAATTTTCCGCTTATGGAGCGTCGGAGCGAGGAGAGATTCTTGACACCGCGAGCAGATATGCGAGAGGCTGAAGCGCTCACACATCATGCAGCGCATGTCAGTCCATTTTGAGGACGGACATGAAGGCTTCTTGAGGAAGCTGAACTTTCCCGATCGCCTTCATCCGTTTTTTCCCCTCTTTTTGTTTGTCGAGGAGTTTGCGTTTACGGGAGATATCCCCGCCGTAACACTTGGCGGTGACGTTTTTACCCATCGATTTGACCGTTTCACGGGCAATGACGCGGTTTCCGATCGAGGCTTGAATCGCTACTTCAAAAAGCTGACGAGGGACGATCTCTTTCATGTTGGTAACGAGTGCCCGTCCGCGTGATTCCGCACTCACGCGGGGGACAATAACGCTCAGAGCATCAACTACATCGCCGGCTACTCGGACATCTAGCTTCACGAGATCCCCCTGACGGAATTCAATCGGATCGTAGTCGAAACTCGCATACCCTTTGGAGGTTGATTTGAGTTTATCGTAAAAATCGACAACGATCTCGTTCATCGGCATCACATAGATGAGCATAACCCGCGTCTCGTTAAGATATTCCATCTTCTCCTGCATTCCCCGTTTTGCCGTCAGAAGGGTAATAACATTCCCCAAATAATCGGTCGGAACGATCACCGTTGCACGGACATAGGGCTCTTCGATCCGCTCGATGTTCTGCGGTTCGGGAAGCTCGCTCGGGTTTTGTACCTCTACCATGGTTCCGTCGGTTTTATACACTTTGTACACAACGGACGGGGCAGTAGCGATCAGATCGAGGTTAAACTCGCGCTCCAGCCGCTCTTTGATAACTTCCATATGCAGCATCCCCAAAAACCCGACGCGGAACCCGAATCCAAGAGCAATCGACGTTTCCGGCTCATAACTGAGGCTGCTGTCATTGAGTTTGAGCTTATCGAGAGCATCCCGCACCGATTCAAACTCATCGGTATCGATCGGATAAAGCCCTGCAAATACAAACGGCTTCGCAGGGGCATATTCACCGACCGGTTCTTTGGCGGGATTGCGCGCATCGGTGATCGTATCGCCGACTCGGATGCTCCCCACCTCTTTAACACCCAAAATCACGATCCCGATCTCTCCGGCTTTAATGCTTTGTGTCTTTTGGCGGCGCAACGGATGAGGATACATCAGTTCCAGCACTTGATGGTTTTCATCATTGTGCATCAGTTTAATCATTTGGCCCATCTTGATCTCACCGTCAAAAACGCGCACGAGTGCCATTGCCCCTTGATACGCATCAAACCACGAATCGTAAATGATCGCTTTAGTCGTAGCGCTCGGGTCTCCGCTCGGCGCCGGGATGCGGTCGACGATTGCATCGATCAGTTCACGGATTCCCACCCCTGTTTTAGCAGAGATCATCACCGCATCGGTTGCATCGATCCCGATCGTCGTTTCGATCTCTTCTGCAACCCGTTCAGGTTCTGCGGCAGGAAGATCGATTTTATTGATGACGGGGATGAGGGTGAGGTTGTTTTCCATCGCCATGTAAACATTGGCGATCGTTTGCGCTTCCACCCCCTGTGCCGCATCGACGATGAGCAATGCACCGTCGCTGGAAGCAAGCGATTTGGAAACCTCGTAACTAAAATCGACGTGGCCCGGAGTGTCGATCAGATTGAGGATGTAGTGCTGGCCGTCTTTGACGTAATCGAGACGGACACTTTGAGCTTTGATTGTGATTCCGCGCTCTTGTTCGATGTCCATTGTGTCCATCATCTGTTTGCTCAGCTCACGATCAGAGACGGCACCGCACTCTTGGATAATACGGTCGGCTAAAGTGCTTTTGCCGTGGTCGATATGGGCGATAATTGAAAAGTTGCGAATGTTATCCATTAGGTTGATTACTCGTTCGTTTTAGTTGGGGTAATTATAGCAGAAGGTTACTTAGGAGGCCGGGGAGAAACCCGACATTTTTTTAGCTGAAAAGGGAGTTCACACTCTCGTTATGATAGACACGGCGGATCACTTCGGCAAAAAGAGGTGCAACGCTGAGGACTTTGATTTTATCGCTCTCACCGCGAAGAACAAGGGTGTTCGAAATGACCAGTTCGTCAAGTTCACCGTTGTTAATATTTTCATACGCCTTGCCGCTCAAAACACCGTGAGTCGCACACGCCATTACCGATGTCGCTCCCCGTTTTTTAAGAGCTGCAGCGGCTTTGACCATCGTTCCGGCCGTATCGACCATATCATCGATCATAATGATATCTTTCCCCTCAACGTCACCGATGATGTTCATCACTTCCGATTCGTTCGCTTTCTCGCGGCGTTTATCGACGATGACCATCTCAAGGCCCAGTTTTTCGGCAAAATAACGGGCACGTGCTACGCCGCCGATATCCGGGGATGCGATCACCGGATTGGGGAGATTTTTAGCGCTGATATACTCTTGGAAGATGATCGCACCGTAAAGGTTATCGACAGGGATATCGAAAAATCCCTGGATCTGGCCCGCATGCAGATCGATCGTCACGACACGGTCGATCCCGGCCGTCTCAAACATGTCGGCAACCAGTTTTGCGGTGATCGGAACTCTCGGAGCCGCTTTGCGGTCCTGGCGTGCATACCCGAAATACGGGACGACTGCCGTGATAGAGCTTGCAGATGAGCGGCGAAGCGCATCGGTCATAATCAGCAATTCCATCAGATTGTCATTGGACGGGGCACCGGTACTTTGGATGATAAACACATCGCGTCCGCGGACACTCTCCGATATCTGTACATTGATCTCACCGTCGCTAAAACGTTTGATAAGTGCCTTGGAAAGGGGCACGTCTAGGGTTTTACACACTTCGGTTGCAAATTCGGTACACGCCGAACCGCTGAAAATTTTGTATCCGCGCATTAAGGTTCCTATTGTTTTTTTACGCCATCGGAACAGATCCCGATTAGCTACGCTAACGCTGAGTTTACTTCGGCAGTAGGCCCAAAATCGCTTGCGATTTATTTTTCATATCATAAACGCGATTATACCGCGTGCTCACTTAGTAGCGGTTAAAACTACGTGCGATAATCGGCATTAATCTTGACGTATTCATGTCCCAGGTCACATCCGTATGCCGTAAACTCGCCGTCTTGCAGTCCGATATCGCAATGAATCGTAAATGCCGCTTTTTGCATCACGGCCGCGGCTAAGGGTTCGAGTTTTTCATCAAAGAGGAGTTCCCCTTTACGGTAGACACACACATCATCAAACCAGATGCTCAAAAACGCTTCATCGCACATCACGCCGCTTGCGCCCACCGTCGAGGCAATCCGTCCCCAGTTGGGATCTTCTCCGAAGAGCGCCGTTTTAACCAGAAGCGAATTGGATAGTGCCTTAGCGGTAATCTCCGCCTCTTTGCAATTGACTGCACCGGTCACTTTGTAGGTGACCAGTTTGGTCGCCCCTTCGCCGTCGCGTACCATCTCTTTTGCCAAAAACAGCATGATCCGCTCCAGCGTCTCTTTAAACGCCGCGGCATCAAATACGCCGCTTGACCCGTTCGCCATCAAAAGAACCGTATCGTTCGTCGAGGTATCTCCATCCACGCTCGCCGCATTGAACGTCGTATGTGTACACTCGTCGAGCAGCGACTGCATCGTCGCTTTATCGACAGCCGCATCGGTCGTAATAAAACAGAGCATCGTCGCCATTGCAGGATTGATCATCCCCGCCCCTTTGGCCATCGCTCCGATCCGAAAAGAGTTTCCGTCGGGAAGGGTGACTTCATAAGCGATCCGTTTGGCAAAGGTGTCGGTTGTCATGATCGCTTCGGAGGCACTTACCCCGTTGCGGGCGGAAAGATCGAAGTTCATGGCACCTTCGATGATTTTCGCTTTGGGAAGACGGACACCGATGACCCCCGTCGAACTCATTACGGGATGGCTGATCTGAGGAAATCTCTTTTTGACCGCGTTTAATACGTCATCGATATCGTCAATTCCCGCGCGTCCCGTCATCGCATTCGCATTTTTGGAATTAATAAGGACAAAATTTCCCTCAAAATCGCCCTTTGCACGGAAATGGCGGATCGGTGCCGCCGTCATTTTATTGGTCGTAAATACCGAAGCGATCGCGCAGGGAGTCTGAGAATAGATAAAAGCAAGATCTTTCGCCCCCTCTTTTTTTAGTCCTATATGGATACCGTCAGCGAAAAATCCCTCTGCAGCGCATACACCGCCTTCAATACTCTCTATTTTAGCCATACTGTAAAAACTCCCGAAAAAAAAACATATTACGAAATTATAGACACTAAAACCAAGGTATTGTTGAAATTGTGAAAAGGGAAGTTGTTTTAAGGAAGTGGTGGGAGGTAACTCCCAATGGTGCGTGGAGATCCACGCGGAGAATTACGAATCTTTTTTTAGAGTGCGAAGCTCAGAAGCAGCGATCTTCAATTTTTTAGTCGTACCATCTTCAAGTGTTACACGAACAGTACGAAGGTTTGGTAAAAAACGGCGTTTTGTTCTGTTTTTCGCATGAGAAACGTTGTTCCCGCTCATTGGGCCTTTACCGCTAATAGCACATCTTCTTGCCATTTTGAGGCTCCTTGCGTAAATTTTAGTTGCGAATTTTATCTTATCCAAACCAAAGTCTACCTTAAGCAATGAAGGATAACCCTAAAATAAGTGCGAATCTTGAATAAAACTCCAAATCAATATTAACTCCTGCTAAAGTTACCTTTAGCCAACACACACTACAATGTAAAAAAAAATTTGGACACCTTA
>Ga0265297_10002106_pt1 | contig 42358 bp, 53 predicted proteins | sample Munlanlwell13791_FD_192502 | JGI IMG/M metagenome (GOLD analysis project Ga0265297, IMG submission 192502) | Leachate microbial communities from a municipal landfill in Southern Ontario, Canada - Leachate well 137-91 | ecosystem: Engineered > Solid waste > Landfill > Unclassified | place... | reverse complement strand
TGAGCAAGAACGTGGCGTTGCAGACGCTCTACGCCAGCGGCACGGGCATCGTGGACGTGAGCAAGAACGTGGCGTTGCAGACGCTCTACGCCAGCGGCACTGGCATCGTGGACGTGAGCAAGAACGTGGCGTTGCAGACGCTCTACGCCAGGGACACTGGCATCGTGGACGTGAGCAAGAACGTGGCGTTGCAGACGCTCGACGCCAGGGGCACGGGCATCGTGGACGTGAGCAAGAACGTGGCGTTGCAGACGCTCGACGCCAGGGGCACGGGCATCGTGGACGTGAGCAAGAACGTGGCGTTGCAGACGCTCTACGCCAGGGGCACGGGCATCGTGGACGTGTCAAAGAAAGTCATGGTCTATCGTTAAGATGGCCGCCGCGTGGCGGGAAGGAGCGGAACATGAGCACCGTTGACGAGCGGCTCGACAGCGTGCATGAGTTTTTGAAGCAGGCCGAGCTTGCGGCTGATCGCCGGGTGTCAGAGAACATGGTCGTTATAGACCCCGGAATTATCGCGCTTGTGAAAGCCATCCGCGAACTAGCCGAGGCTGTGGATGAACTGAAAAGGGAGATCAAACCATGACGCCTGAACAAACCAAATACCTTCGATCATTGGTTGACCAGGGGGGATGCGATGGGTTCATCCTCGAAGAACTGCTGAATGACGCTGACCGCCTGACCACGGCAAACCGTGACGCCCTGGCGACTATCGCGCAGATGAGAGCGGAGTTGGCGACTGCGCGGGAAGCACTCCGACTCATACGGGCCTGTTTTGATGTCAAGGGAGGATATGAGTTAAAAATCATCAAGGATATCGCAGACATCGACGTTGCGTTAGGAATGGTGACACTGGCAATCTCTGCCCGCGACCACGCCCCCTCGATGGGCGTCGAGCAGGCCGAGCGTGACAACGGCATAGGCATGAACCGCACATCCTACATCAACTCGAACGGCCTTCCTTATGAGGAGCCGCGGCACTTCAAGCAGGCCAAGAAGCGGACCGTCACCTACACGGTCGAGCAGGTCAGCCGCGACCCGATTGTGCAGGTTCCGAATGGCAAGCTGGCGATCTTGATCGACGACCCGGACCCGGATAGCACGTTGTACGATGCTGATGCGCAGCACGCGCATGAGACCAACGCAGACGACCATGACAGCGATAGCCCGGACCAGACGTGAGGTGAGCTTATGATACGACTCGTTGTGAACTATCCGGGCGGAATTGATTCTGAGCGTGACAGGGCCATTGAGGACATTGTTGGCCAGAAGCCCAAAGGGAGCGGCTGCATGATGTCCGGTGAACGCGACATCGACTTTGAGTTCGACGATGTTGGCGAAGCCGTCGCCGCAGAGCAGAGATTGCGCGACAATCTGTGCGGACTGGAAATCGAAGTGCTAGCGGAGTGAGCCATGACGTCAACCGTTCAGGTGATTTTTGCCTTTCTGCTTGCGGTGACGGTGTTCTGCAAAACAGACCCGGAGTCTCTTCGGTTGCGAGCGTGGTTATCTATCGCACTGGTTGCAGCCATGACGGTACTGTGCATCTGGGGGTGAGCCATGACGCAAGAGCAAAAGACGATCAACGAGCTTCGCAGAATCCTGCGGCTATTTATCTCCCGGATTCACGCCGCGCCTCGTTGTCCGAAGTCTGTAAAGGAGTTGGCAGACGCGGCAACGGTTCTTGGGATTGCGGAGGACAAGTGAGCCATGAACACATTCCTGGTCATAGTTATCCTTACGATTTGGTTCCTGTTCCTGGTCATATCAGTCCGGATGATTTTGGGGTAGAAATGGCACGACGACGCAAAGTATTGTCACAAGCCATCCTATTTGATCGCCTGGCTGTCCTCGCTAGCGGCGAGAACGACCTTGAAGCGAGATTGAGGGCCAATCGAACCGAGCGGGACGGAATTATGGCTCAACTCAGGATGTGGCACAACTGTATTATATTCGACCAGGAGTGCCGGGGTAAGCCATGAACGAGCTTCATCACCACATCGGCAATCAGGTCTGGATTTTCCGCTACGCCGATGGCGACGAGGAAGCGGTCGAGGACGCGGCGATTGAGATTGCCCGGCGACACAACACGATATTCAGCGTCAGGGACATGGTGATTGTGGTGCAGGTGTTGACGGCCCGTCAGTTGGAAAGGAATCGGCAATGAAAACTGGCCACTGGTTGATCGTTGGTTCGGTTGCCTGCTTTCTCACATTTCTTGCGTCGGCCGGGGTCTGTTGGTATCTGCCCCCGCAACCGGCCTGTGGATGGGGTAACGTCGCGATGAATGAAGCCTGGACAGTCGCTGTGCTGTCGGCTTTAGGGACTCTTGGGCTGGCCATTGGTGCTGGTGTGTGGTTCGATTTCGCGGAGAGCAAGAAATGAGCGACAAGCGACCGTTCGATCAGGAGAAAACCAGGGCAGCCGCATCCGAGGCGCGTGCTTCGGCACAAAAGCCTTGTGAATCGCCCCTCTTTCGTGCCTTGCCCGCGACAGGGGCACAGAGAGACGCCATTTTGAAACGAGCCGAGGAAATGCCCTCTCACTGCCGCAACACGTATTTGCGGGCCATGAGCGGAAAAAGCCGCAATGCGGGCATCCGGGCGTTCTGCCGCATGTGCCTTGGGTGGCTGTCCAAGAGCCAGATTACGGACTGTAGCGACCCAAGTTGTCCGCTGTACTGCTACCGCCCATTTCAGACGAAGTAACACGCAAGGGCCGCAAGGCGAGGAGATAGGCGATGAGCGAGCACAAGCTGCCGTGGCGAGCGGACGAACTGTTCCTGGTGGATGCTGACGGCCAGACCATTGCCGACTGTGAGTTTAGCATGGACGACGCGGAGAACGCATCGCGGCTGGGCCTGATCGTGCGGGCGGTCAACTCGCATGACGCTCTGCTGGCGGCGTGCAAGAAGTCGCTTGCTGCTTTGAACCTTGGACAGTACGACCAACGGAGAATCACGGAGAAGGCAGACGCCCAGCATATGCTCCATGCCGCGATTACCCTAGACGAGAAGGGGGAATGACATGGGTTGGAACTCACCGATTCTCCCGCGCCGCTACTGCGAGGATTGCGGGCTTGAGATTCACCCGCTGGACAAGGCCGACCGCTGCGACCTGTGCGCCGAGAAGCACCAGATGCGGCGAGCAGATCCGGGCGAGGTCGAACTGGCGAAGAAGTGGTCAGACGAAATTGAGAGGGCCGTGGCCGAGAGTGTAGGCACGGGCGGCAGATCGATCCCCGGACGGTAGGTGAACTACCCTACCCGGCCCTCTATTCTGAAACTGGGCGGCGTCCATGGCGACGGATTCATGCTGGCGGCATCATACCGAAACCGCCCGCCGCCCTGAATGATGGAGAGGCGACTATTGGTTGTGTCGCGCCAGACTGTAAATCTGGTCCCTGTGTGGTGAACACTGAAGGTTCGATTCCTTCCTCCATCACCATGATTTCACCCCCGTAGGCGGGGACCAATAGGGCTGATCGGATTCCGAAACCCGCCTACGGGTATTGAAAAGTGGCTGGAACGTGCGGCGTGGCAGCGCCGGGTAAGATTCGGGACTTGACCCGAAATGGTGCCTGACTCTGAGTAACATGCAGAGAGTGGTGGGCACCTTGGCATCTGCCCTGTATGGCCCAGGAGCCGGGTGGGGAATCCGGCCACGTTTCCAGCTTTCTTTGAAAAGTAAACAGTGTCATGGAAGGGACACGACCTGGGGGCAGATGGCCAACCACCTACAATCCTGCCCACTCACGCCCGGTGGGATAAGCCGGGCAACCTTGAAAAGTCAGAGCGGCCCGCGGGGCTTGCGACCCGGCCTTTATCAGGTTACCTGGATCGGCACCGATGAGAAGAAGTAAGGAGCATCGGCCGGGCCGCTCTTATGTGTGCGTAGCTCAACGGGTAAGAGCCTATGGCCTGTCTGCTGGAAGCCATAGTAGTAGGTTCGAGTCCTGCCGCACACACCCAACGAACAACGCGGGAAACCGCAGGGCCATAACCAGTAAGGAGAAGGGCGATGGCAGACCAGCAGGAAGTCGAGGTTGCCGCCGTGGTCGAGAAGATCATCGACGAAACAGTCGGCGGTGCATCGCGGTTGACGCGCGAGATACTGCGGCTCGCCGTGTGGCGCGGGGCAAAATTGGGGCTGACCTGGGCGGGGGAAGTTATTGGAGCCAAGGTCCAGGCCGCGAGCGAGGAGAAGTAGGCGATGAAACCTGAAATCAAGATGGGCCTGTCGTTCGCGGACTACTGCCAGATCGACGCCGTGAACGCCACCAAACTCTTGAACATGATCGGCAACACGCCCGCCATGGCCCGGTGGCTCTGCGACCACGACGAAGAAACCGAGGCCCTCGTGAGGGGTCACGCGGCACACTCGGCCCTGCTACAGCCCGAAGTGTTCGCCACCCTGTACGCCAAGAAGCCGGGATTCAACAGACGGACCAACGCCGGTAAAGAGGAAGAAGCGGCTTGGGACGAAGCCCACAAGGGCAACGTGACTGTGCCCGAGCCTGATCACGAGTTGGCCCTGATTCTTCGGGACAAGATCCTTAAGACGCCACATATGGCCGAGTTGTTTGGTGGCGCTGGACAGAACGAAGTAACAATCCTGTGGACCGATAAGGAAACCGGCCTTGACTGCAAGGCCCGCGTGGACCGGCTGACAGAGTACCACGGCTATCAGATGCTCGTGGACTACAAGACCACCCGTAGCACTGACGATTACCACCTGATGAAAACCATCGCCGATCTTCAGTATCACGCCCGCATGGCGTTCTACATGGACGCCCTGAACGTGGTTCACGCCACTGAGTGGCGCGTGGTGCTGGCCTGGGCCTGCACGGTTGCGCCTTACGAGATGAGGCTGACGGAGTTTCTGGACAACGACATGGACGAGGGCCGCGCGGTCTACCGTCATTGTCTGACGCGGTACGCCGAGTGTATGAAGTCGGGAGAGTGGCCGAGTTATGCGGCCGGCATCGAACCGCTCGGCTTGCCGCGCTGGGCCTACAAATTCACCACACCGAAAGAGGGGTAAGCCATGACACAACTATCCGTGTTCTTTCAGAACGCCAGAGTGACCGAACTCGGCAAGATCAAAGCGGGCGGCCTCGGCGCGGAGCGCGTCAGTCCGGCGGGCAAGAAGTGGCGGGCACCGGAGAAGTACGACCACATGATCGTCACCACGCTCCACCGCTCACCGGCCGGCGACTTGATCGAGGACGCCGGGCTGATGAAGCAACTGATAGAGCAGTACGGCGACAAGGACGGCAAGCTGCGCCAGTTGCCGATCCGCGTCCTGTCCAACGAGATCGACGACATCATGCAGAGCGCCTACGTCTGGTACGGCGGCAAGTCGGTTGCGGCGCGCAGTGACGGCCACACCGTGACGTGGTTCTACAACAAGAGCAACGGAACGCGGCTGCCGGAGCCGGTCGTTGAGGACTGGAAGCCGGAAATGCTGGAACTCGTGAACAGTAAGGGCCAGAAGTTGTTCAAGTTGCACACGACCCTAAACGTGGTCATTGCCGCCAAGGAAGCCAAGTGGGGCGGCGTCTATAAGTTGCGGACCACCAGCGTCATCAGCAGCAAGCAACTCTACCAGTCGCTCATGTTGTTGCACCAGTTGACGGGCGGGATTCTGGTCGGGATGCCCCTGATGCTCATTCTGCGGCCCGTCCAGGTGTCGCCCGAAGGCAAGACGACCACCGTGTACGTGTTCCACATCGAACTGCGAGGCCCCGACCTCCAGCAACTCCAACTCCAAGCCATCGAGCAGGCGAAGTGGCAACTTGAAAACCGCCAACAGGTCCAGGCCATCAATGTCGAGTACAAGCGGCTCATGCTTCCTCCGGGGACCGAACAACCGTCCGAGGCCGCCGAGATCGCCGAAGAGTTTCAGCCGGAGAACGCAGACGATGTACAGCCGGTCGCCCCGCCGAAGCCTGATGCGTTCTGGCAAAGCACAATTCACGGCAAGCCGGCCGAAGTGGTTGACGACCAGGGCGAAGTCCAGCCGACCCCGGCCGAGCGTTGCCGCCAGTCTGCCGAGAACGCCAACAGCGAGTTGCCTGACGACGACTTGCCGATGTTCAACGGATAGGCCCCTGCTCCGGGATGGGCAGACACCCCGGTCGGAATTGGCCGGCCGGGAGAGGGAGGATAGGTGATGATTCGTGCCACTATACCAGCGATATGCCTTGATGAAACATTTTTCCGCAACCTCTTTCTGGGCGAGGGGCCGCGGCGGTCGCGTTGTCCGCGTGAAGTTCATCTAGGTCAAGTAACCAAGTGAGGACCGCTGTGACCAGCATCCACATCACTCTGCCGTTTCCGCCGAAGGAACTGAACCCAAACTGGCGCGGGCATTGGTCCGTCAAGGCCAAGGCCGTCAAAGGATACCGGGCGCACGCATGGGCGGCTACCAAGCAGGCTTGCGGCAAGGCTGGGTTGCACTATCCACAATGGAAGCGGGCTATGAGCCGCGTCACCTTCTACGCCAAGACGCCAAATCGCCGCGACCGTGACAACCTGGCCGCGATGCTCAAGCCGGTGTGGGATGGGGCTGCTGACGCAGACCTGTTGCTGAATGATAGCGGACTGGGCCACTACCCGGCGGGACTGGAACTTGACCCGGCGAACCCGCGCGTCGAGATAACGATTGAGAAGGTGTAGCGGGGCATAATGGCGATGGTTAACAAGAAAGGATAAGACAATGGGCGAATGTGGATGCGGCAACACAAATCCCGATTATCGCTTTGCAGGACCAGGCCGTATTACCTACACGGTTCAATACTACACTGGCTGCAACAACGGGTGCCAGACGCCAGCGGGCATCATCCTGAGCAGATACTTTCCAGAAGATGACGAGTGGGCGTCGCACGCCCGCGAAGTGCCCTGGAACACATTCGGGGATCGTTCCGAGGTGCGTCCGGCGTGGTACTGGCTATGGCGCAGGCTGCATCTCTTCTTCGGGATCGTCTGGCGACTGCCGGATGATGCCCCAGGGATCAGAAGAATCGATTGGGGGACTGCGTGGCAAATCTCGGAGTGCGCAGTTGGATTGACAAAGAAACCTGTGACCAGCCAGCAAAGGAGCTAGCGATGGCGAGTAAGACAGGATGGACACATTTCAAAAACAATCAACTGATGGACCTCTTCCGTGCCCCGTGTTGCAAGAAGTCGCGTCGCATCACCGTCCGCATCGACCCCGCGCCCGAGCAGATGACCCGCGCCGAGTTGCAGCGCGACATCAAGGCCGGATGGTGGGTGCTGATGGGAAGCCTTGAGACTCTAGTGACAGAGCGGTCGCTTACGGCAAACGTGAATTGGTTTCGTGGGGCCGCGCAGCCGTATCCGTTTGGGCTTGTCACATCGGCCCGCCCCCACGACGAGGCTGAGTGGATCAAAGTGACCGACTGATGGCGACCTGGAGAGACCAAGGCCCATCGGGGCCAGGAAGGGGTGAGAGATGTGGACGTGTGCGTGTTGTGGCAAGCGCTACGACCTTTCGGTAACGTTTTGTTCATGCTGGAAACAGCAAGTGGCAATACTATTGCTTTACGCTACGTGGCTTGAAACCGTGTATCCAAAGGGACGTTGGAACTGCATCTAACGGAGGGAGTGCGAGATGATCTGGCGACTGCAATTCGTCTGGTGGGGCCGTGACCTTCATTGGATGTGGTGCTGGTGCTGTGCTTCTCAGATCATGTATATCATGGGCTTTGGCCCTTTTGAGGTCCGGTGGTGGAAGAAGGGTGGTGTGAGATGAACGAGAAAACCAAGATCGACGACCAGCGCTGCGAAGTCCGCGGCTACTGGAAAGTCTGCGGCTACTGGAAAGTCTGGCACGACGACAAGTGCAACGGGGCGTACCATTGTGACTACTGCAACAAGCGAGCGGCGCACGCACAGGCGGCGGTTGATATGCAAGGAGGGCAAAGCAATGAGTGAAGGAATAACGCAAGCGGAACTGGACGAACTCAAGGCGCTGTACGAGAAGGCCAAATCAGGACCGTGGACCACGCCAGATTCCGACGATCCATCAGTAATGCTTCTCGCTGCCCTACCCCGCCTGCTGGACGAGATCGAGCAACTTCGTAACCCGCCCCAGGTGACGAACTTCTGCCCGATCTGCGAGGCTCGCGAAAAGGAGATCGCACGGTTGCGAGAACTTCTTCAGGGCCAGGACGATTGAAAGAGAGTTGCGGGAACTTATCCATAACGAGAACAAATTCCAGCGCCAAGGAGAATAGCCATGAAGCGATGTCCGGTTTGCAATGTCATAATGACACCAACCGAAGCATCCAAGGGCAGCGCCTGTTATGACTGCCGCCGGGTACACGCCAAAACGTGCGAGTTGCAGAACCAACTTTCCGCCGCGAACACCGAGATCGCGCGGTTGAAAGAGCTTGTCAAGGGCCAGGACGACGGCGGGCACTGGTACAGCCAGCAGACGATGGACGCGGTTGCGGCCGAGCGGGACAAGATGGCGGGGGAAGTTGCCGAACTACAAGATCAGGTAAAGACACTCAAAGACTACGACGAGATGTTCGATGCACAGGAGGCCAAGGTCGAGCGGCTGGAGAAGGCATATCGTGACGAGTCAGATCACGCGGCCAGGTGCGAGCGGGACATTGCCCACCTGCGGCTGACTGAAGAAACACAGGCCGCCGAGATCAAGCAGTTGAAGGATCAGGTCCAGCACATGACCCGCTGCGATGGCGCAATGACCACGCTCGCCAATGACGCGGCAGAACTTGCCGCGCTTCGCGCCCAGGCCGACGCCGACCGGGCCACCATCGAGCGGCTGGAGAAGATCGTTGAGAGGCTTGAAGAAGAGAAGCGCATACGAACGATACATATGCGCGTCGAAGAGATGACCATTGAACAGTTGCGGGAAGTTGTCCGTCGTCTGCCGCTGACGGCGGATGGGGTGGTGGTGTTGCCCAACATGGACGTGTTTATTCTAGCCCCGGATGGCACGATTTTTGAGGCTAGAACGCACCGTAATCACGCTGTCTCAGAAAACAGCGAGTGGTATGAAACCAGCGTGTGCTACTCGACCCGCGAAGCAGCCGACGCCGCGAAGGAGGGGAAGCCATGCTGATAATTCTACCAGACCCGCGAGTAGTCCCATGCCCATCGTGCCACGGTTCCGGCGGTGATAGGTGGTGGCATAGCGGTGGACCCCAAGGCAAGACGTGTGGCACATGTTGCGGGACAGGCGTTGTTCCTGCCGCGAAGGAGGGGAAGAAATGAGCGACATGAGCCTAAGTGAAACTGTCGATGGAACTGTGCCGCTCTGCCCTATTCACCGCATCCCTTTTCAGGGGCGCATCGTTCCCGCTGACCAGCCTTGGCGAGTGCAGTACTCGGACGGGACGATGACTGAAATCTACTGCCCGCTATGTGAGGCCGCCCCCAAGCCCGGCGACAAGTAGCCCAGGAGCAAACCGGGCCGAACGCGAGACAGGACTGACCGCCAGCAGGCGCGGACGATGCGGGGCGATGACTGAGCCGGGGCGGATGGCGGGCGCGACCTGGGGCAACGTAGAGCGAAGGAGAGGCTATGCCAAAAGGAATCCCGCAAGCCGTCGCCGGCCGCAAGTACGCGCGGGCGTTCAAGGCTGAACCGGGCCGGGTGCTCTGCCTGGGCTGCAATCCGGCTCACTATTTCAACTCGCCTAATCGCAAGGGCATCCGGTTCTGCCATCTGGCACGTCGGCGACAGGATCAAGCCCCGGCCAGCGGGAGAGTCGTCAGCGTTCACTTCGGCAACGGGACCAGGGGGAGGGAAATCTAAATGGAACCGACTTGGAAATCACCCGATGGCGCGGTGCAACTGTGGCTTGGCGACTGCCTCGCCGTGCTTCCCTTGCTGCCGGAGAAGTCCGTGGACCTGATCTTCTGCGACCCGCCGTATGGCCACAACAACAACAACAATGGCGACCTGATTGCGAGGCGGGAGGCGGCCTTGGGGCGGGGCGACTATAAGCCGGAAAACAATCGCCCTATCGCCAACGACGGCACGGAAGCCAACGAGATGTTTGCCGCCATTCTGCCGGGATTTGATCGGCTGTTGTCTCCGGGCTGCTGCTGCTGCTGCTGCTGCTGCGGCGGCGGCGGCCCCGATCCGATGTTCGCCCGCTGGTCGCTGGCCCTCGACGCCGTGTTCAACTTCAAGCAGATGGTGGTGTGGGACAAAGGGCCGATGGGCATGGGCTGGCACTACCGCCGCAGTTACGAGACGGTCCTCGTGGCCCAAAAGCCCGGTGCGGCCTGCCGCTGGTTCGACGCAAGCAACGCCATCGAGAACATCATCCGGCCAAGACAGAACGGCATGGCCAAGATCATCCCTAATGCCGACGAACACCCTTGCGAGAAGCCGTGGCAACTGGCCGCGCACTTCATCGGCCTGCACTCGAAGCCCGGAGACGTGGTACTTGACGCCTTCATGGGGCGGGCCAGCACGGGCATAGCGGCAATCAAGATGGGGCGGAAATTCATCGGGGTGGAACTGGACCCCGTTTGGTTCGAGAAGGCCCGTCGTCGAATCGAGGCCGAGTTGTCGCAACTGAGAATGTTCTAGAAGCCAAACCTGAAATATTTCGTCCGAAACCGCAATTTTCACTGTAACGCGGCGACGGGTTAGCGATAATGTAGGCGGAAAGAGGACACAGTATGACTTCAAGCGCAAACACATTCGGCCTTTTGTTGTCCGTGAGCACACCACCAGGTGTCCTCTTTCCAGCGGCGGCAAGAGGCCGATTGTCTTTGCGCGGGAGGTTCTCATAATGGCTGGATGGTTAAGGCTTGAAACGCGCATGGCCTTTATCGGATGGACCTCGGAACTACCCGCCGCCCAATATGCAGCATGGGTGAAGTTGCTCCAAGTCGTCAAGGAGTTCGGTCGCAACGGTGAGATCGCAGATCGGTACTTTACCGAAACCCAATTGCGGCGACTCAACATTGACCCCGAGGACTGGCGGCAGATGTTGGTAACGGCGGTAACGGTAGGTAACGCTGCCTCAATTTCGGGTGGAATCATAACCCTACTCTCTTGGTCGCAATTGAACGACGATCCGACCAATTCTGACCGACAACGGCGTTTTAAGCAAAAAAACAAGGCAGTAACGGTAGTAACGGAAGGTAACGGCAATAACGACGACGGGACGGGACGTGACGTGACGGGACAGGACGGGACAGGACGGGACAAAAGAAGGGCCGCCGACCCTGCCGACCCTGTCAAGGACCAGACCGAAAAATCACAAGACGGCGCCGACGCTATCGCCCAGTTCGACCAGGCCCTGAGCGACCGCGGGCTACGCTCAGGTTGCTGGGGCGCCCGCGATGCCGAACTGGTCAACAACCTCATCGCCGGATTCGGACTGTCCCAGGTTCTGAAAACCATCCGAGACCCCGCAAGGCGCTTCGCCGACCTCTACGGCCTGAAGAAGATCCTCGACGGCGACGAGAACGCACGCCTGAACGGCCAACGATATCCCCCCAAGGGCGACACCGCAAACACCGACGAACTCAAACGGGCCGCCCTTGCCGGTGCTGAGAAAATCTATGGACCTGAGGAGGACAAAGCGTGAGCATGTCACGGTCGCAGTGGAGTGATTTCTGGGCCGCGGAGTTCGCGTCGCGGTGGGATAAGTTCGCCGAGAAACGCTTCATGGCCTCGTCTGGCATGTGGGACTACTACGAGGCCCTCGGAAGACATACTGCCGCGGACTTGATTACCGCCATCAAAGTATACCGCAACGATGAGCGTGGCGAGTGGCCCCCCGGCATCCACGCCATCAGAACCCGCATCCCGCGAGCAAATCAGTCGTCGTCACAGTACCGGGACATCACCCCGGACTACACCAAACCGCTGATGTTGCTCGGTGAGTGGCAGCAATTCCGCCGGCTCAAAGGGCAGGACCAACCCTACTGGAGCGAAACCCTAAGGCTACAGGCCCCCAACTGCGCCGCCGTTGAGCTGCTTGCCAGGTTGGCACGACGCGGAGCCAGCGAGATCACCATGAAATTCGTGATGGAGGCCGTCGAGCGGCAATTCCAAGAAAGCGCGGCCATATTCGACGCCGGCAACGACTTGGCCGTCAGCGCAGATGTTTTCTCAGACAGGCCATTCTTCACGCTCCAGGAGGCCGGGGCATGAGCGACGACGTGGCTGTGATGATCGGCGCGCAGCCGGTCTTACAAGAGCGAGTCATTCCGCAGTGGGCATAACCACAAGAGGGCGGACAAATTCCACTCGGCATATCAACCCTCTGCGTCTGCCGCTGGTGTTCCGCCATGCAGCACGGCCCAGCCCCCGGAGTAGTTCCGCAAGGCTGGACCATGTGCGATGGCTGGAGCATCTGCCCGGAGTGCTCTACCCCTGCCGCTCAAGCCCCAACATCCAGGCCCGTTGCACCACAGACGCCAGGGTGATGTCGGGAAAGCTCTTGACCATAACCCGCCAAGCCTCGCGCCGGGACTTGTGCTGGACCTCGATTAGCTCTTTCAAAACGGCGATACGCTCGTCATTCCATTGGCTCATTACCGCACTTCCTTTCTTGGGTTCCCTGTTTACGAAAATGGGTTGAACATTTCGCGGAGCTTCTGGCATTGCGCATCCCGCGTCGCAGCCCACACCGCATCCCGCGCCGCAGCCAATTCTTCCTGGGTTGCCTCGCCGCGGGCGAACCGTTCCGCCACCTCGACGGCGGCGATGCTTCTCTGGTCTGTCATCAGGTGTTGCACCCGTCGGTCGCACCAGACGGCAAAAAGCCGATGCTGGCGGTCATCTACCACGCCCATCGCCCACAATCCCCACAGCATCCAGTTGGGGTTTTTGCACGCGGCCCACGCCCGGCGTAGGGTCCGGTACGGCTTGGCCCATTCCAGTCCTTCCGAACAAGCCCCATACTTCTCCCCGAACACTTCGATCTGACTCCTGCGCTTTGCCATCACTTCTGCCCTTCCTTTCTGTTGTAAGCTCTGATTCTCGAAACCGTTCCGTTGTTCCAACTCCTGCCACACCGCGCCAGCAATCCCGCCTGGTTCAACTCTGCTGCCACAGCGCGACAAGAGCCACCTGAGCAATCCTAGCCCTACTGGCAAGCCCTCGGGCGCGGGTCTAGCTCTGATACGTGACTTCCCCGCACACGTTGCCGTTGTGGTCCATCAACTTGCGCGGCAGGGAGTGACCGGCGGAAATATCCTCAGCCGCAACCTTCAGGATGCGAGCGACTTCTGCGCCCTCATCTTTACAGAACGCCGCGTTCCCGGTTTCAATCGTAATCTGGTACATTGCCATTGTCCTGCCCCTTAAAAGTGCCCTGTTTCGGTCCTATACAGCACTGATGTTGCCGTCGCGCCGCACCCTGCGGCGGAGCGACTCCGACGTACTCCAGCCCATGATATAGACGCGTCCAATGGTGGCGCCATAGCGGCGATACAGCGCCGCAACGGCGGGGCTAACGTCGCTGCTGTCGTCATCGCTGATGTGCTCCATGTCTGCTTGCCCGTGGAGGGTCCTGGGCGTGACGATTAGCACTCCATGCCATGTGTTGCCTTGCGCGTCCGTCCATTCGTCGTGCGCTTCGATACCTCTGCTGGCGAGTCTGAGTTCCATGTCGGCGTTCGTCGTCATCTGCGCGTCTCCCGTACTGGTTACGTGTCGCCCTGCCTTACTGTCTCAATAATAACCATCATCGGCACGAAGTCAACAACAATAACAATAATAATAAGGATTATTTTCAGGGGGGCAGGACAGACAAAAAACCAGCAAAATACAGCCTCAATTCATACGACGCGCAAACATAACCACCATAAGACACCTGGTGTGCTGGACTCATCTTCTCGAAAATCTCGGCCGATGCCGTCGGATTTATCTTGACACGACTCCCTGTGCGAGGTCTATACTATAGATGTTGTTTCTGTTTCTTACTTTGAAAACGGACAGCGCAGTAACGGATACAATCCCGCTGAAAGGGTTGCGAGTGGCAACAAAGATCACCTCTAAAGCCTTCTCTTCCCTCCCGCCTCAGCACAAGAAGTTCGTGTTGGCCTACCTGAAGCACTTCAACGCGACCCAAGCCTACATCGACGCCGGGTATGACGTTTCGACCCGCGAATCTGCAATGGCCCATGGTTCGCGTCTGGTAGGAAAGGGTAAGGTGAGGGCCGCCATTGCCGATCTCATCGACTCATTCGGGGCAACCCCTTCTCGCATCACCGAGTGGCTTCTCGAAATCGCCGCCGGCTGCGACATGGCCGACTTCGAGGGAGTGCTTGAAGGCGAGCGACTCGAAGACGCCAGGGCCAAGGGCCTAAACACCCGCAGCGTGAAGAAAATCCGAAGGGTTCGCCGGATGGACGGCAAGGGCGAAGATGCCTTTCCGGTCGAGGACACCACGATAGAGCTTTACGACCGACTCGAAGCCATCGAGAAACTCGGTCGCATTCGGGCAATGTTCACCGACAAGCTCAAGCACGAGGGCGAGATTGATCTTTCGCCGTTCACGATCATCGTGAAGCCGCCAGCCGCCCCGGCGCTAGAGCCAGAGGCCCCCAAGCCGGAGGGCCAGGCATGATCCAGTACGCCGACACGGCCCCCGCCGAGTCGCCCGCCTACGACGCACGCAACATCGAACTCAGCGACAAGCAGTCTGAGGCGTGGCACGCCTTCGATCTGTTGCCGCAGTACGGCGAAATGCTCTACGGCGGCGGCAAGGGCGGCGGCAAGACCTGGTTTGGCTGCCTGAAGGTTTACGCCGAGTGCCGTCGGATCATCGACCAATTTAAACTGCCGCGGCAAGAGTATCCCATCCCTGTGGCCTGCATGGTCCGGCAGCGCGGCGTTGACTTTACCGATACAGTGTTGGCGACCTGGAAGCAGTTGATTCCGCCGGACAAGTACGAACTGCACGTCGGCAACCGCGAGATCATTATCGAGGGCCGGGTGCAGATCGACTACGGCGGCCTCGACGACCAGGCCAGCTTGTCAAAGTTTCAGGGGTCAGAGTATGAAATCATCTGGATAGACCAGGGTGAAGAGTGCTCGCTGGACGCTGTGGCGGCCCTGCGGGGATCGCGTAGGCGGAAGATCAACGATCAGCGGCTGCACTACCGCAGCCTGTTCACCTGCAACCCGGCAAACTGCTGGCTCAAGGACGAGTTTGTGGATCGCCTTGATCCGGGCAACGTGTTCAAGCCGGCCCTGTGGCGCGACAACCCGCACCTTCCGCCCGGCTACGCCGAGAGTCTTCGCAGAGCCTATCGCCATCGCCCCGAGCTTCTCGCCGCCATGCTCGAAGGTCGCTGGGATGTGTTCGCGTCGGCCAACTGCTGCATCCGCGGCGACTGGGTACTCGACGCGATCGGGCGCGACATCGTCAACGCGGGGTCACGTCGGCGGGTGCTGGCGGTGGACGTGGCCCGCGAGGGCGACGACGAGACGGTTGTCTATGGCCTGTTGGGGACGACTCCGATTCGCCGCCAGGTGTGGGGAAAAAAGGAGACGATGTACACGGCCAACCGGGTAGCTGTCGAGGCTCGCCAGTTTGGTGCGGAGATCATCGTGATCGACGCCAACGCCATCGGGGCCGGCCCGGCCGACCGACTGGTGGAGATGGGATTTGATGTGCTGTGCACGATGACAGGGGCGGGAGCGACCGACCCCTCGCGGTTTGTCAACCTGCGGGCCGAGATTTGGGATCACGCTGGGAAGATGTTCGAGGCCGGCGATGTGGCTTGGATGGAAGACGACGAGCAGTTGCGGCGAGAGTTGTGTTGGCCAGAGTACCGATTCAAGGCGGGCGGCCGGATGTTGATCGAGTCCAAGGAGGAACTTAAATCACCCAAACGGATGGGCAAGTCTCCCGACTACGCCGACAGCTACGTCCTGGGCCTGGCCGGGTTGGCTTGGCTGGAGAAGTCGGGCTTCCGCAAGGGCGACGTTTTGCGGTTCCGCGAGGGAACGAAAGCGGCGAAGGTCACTGAGGCCCTCTCGCCCCTGAGCTACGACTACGGCCGGCGGCAGTTGGACCGCGAGCGAGCGGGGGCCAAGCGATGGTAGGAGTCAATACAGCGTGGCGATGTAAGCCTATATTTCCTTCGCCGAACGGTCGGACCTACACTTGGTACGGCATGGTGCAAATGAGCGTCGGCAAGAGAGCATATATGTTCCGTTTGTGGCCGCTCATTATTGGGTACGCAGCGCGTCCGGGCGACCTATTCAAGTGGCTGCCAAGATGGGGTGTCAAGTGAGCGATTCTGCCGCCATCCTCACGTCCAAGAACTCCGAGGTCGTGCGCCTCATGCAGGCCATCGAGCTTTCGGACAAGAAGCTCCAGCCGTTCCGCGAGACCCGCAAGGAGTTCATGCGGCACATCGCCGGGACTATGTACGGCGGCGTCGAGGTGCTGGAAGAACAGCAGACCATCAATCTGCTCTACAGCGTGGCCTCGATTCTGGAGCCGGCCCTGTCGGTGCGTGTGCTCAAGGCTGACGTGGTTTGCCGCAAGCAGCGCGTTCGCTACTTCGGCGACGAGTTCCGCCTGGCCCTGAACGAGAAGATGCGGGCTGTCGGCGCGGCCGATGCCTTGCGAACGGCTATCCGCGACTCGCTGACCAGCGTCGGGATTCTCAATCAGGGCCACGACAGCGAAGGCGAATCCTACGTCAACGCCATCAGCCTTGATGACTACGTAGTGGACCGTCGGGCTAAGGACCACCGGCCGGGCAGCTACGGCCACGAGGGCCATTTCTTCCGCATGGACTACGATGAGGCGATGGACGGCGGGATGTTCACCGCGTCCGGCCGCGAGGTCATCACAACCCTCAAGGGCCAGCGCCGGCAAAATCAGGCTCGAGAGATCAGTGGGCAGGAGGGCACAGAGCAGGACGAGTTCAACCCGCAGATTGAGCTCTTCGAGGCGTTTCTGCCCGACCGGAAGGCGAAGGTGTGGCTGCCGGGAACGATGGTCGAGACCAAGGAGTACTTGCGCGAGTTCGAGTGGGACGGCGAAGAGGACAGCCCGTACCGGCTTCTGGGCTACTCGTGGCTGAGCGACAACTTCATGCCGATTCCGGTGATCGGCGTCATATTCAAGCTCTACACGTTCATCAACAGCATTGCAGAGAAGGCGGGGTTGCAGGCTCTGGCCCAGAAGGATGTCATTCTGGCGAGCAAGTCGTCGGCGCAGGACGCGACAACCATCAAGGACATTCCCGGAAACAATATCGCCCTAGTGGACAACCCCAAGGACGCCCAGAAGTTTTCGCTCGGCGGCAGCAACGACACGAACTACAAAGCCATCGGCTGGATGAACGACTGGGTGACGCGGCTCTCTGGCAACACCGACATGATCGGCGGGCTGGGGGCGCAGAGCAACACGCTCGGCCAGGACCAGCTTTTGATGAGCCAGGCGGGTGTGCGGATAGGCGACATGCAGGCGGCCGTCAAGGAGTTAGCCGACTGGATCGTTCGGGGCCAGGGCCGCGAGTTGTGGAGCGACCCGACGTTCCGCTTCGAGGGGATGAACAAGCTTCCCGGAGGAATTGAGTTGCCGGTCGTGTGGGAACCGGGTGAGCGTGTCGGCAAGTTTGAGGACTACGAGTTGTCGGCTTCGATCTCGACTACGGCCCGTGACACGCCGGAGCAGCGGTACGCGAAGATCGAGCGGCTTTTGAACAACACCATGATTCCGATGGCTCCGCTGGCTGCGCAGTACGGGTCAAGAATCAACCTGGACACCGTGGTTAACGTCTTGGGCCGAGCCGCCGACATACCAGAGATCGAAGACCTGTGGATAGAGGGTCCACCAATTGAGTCTCCGTCCACGGTGACGAGTCCGGGCATGGCAGCGCCGGGTGGCGGGGGTGCACCGGGGCCGCAGGGGATGCGTAACAGTCCTGGGGGCCAACGTCCGGCGGTGATCGAGAACATGGCGGTTAATAGCGGGGGTGCGGTATGACGCCAGAAAAATGCAGAATAGAGAGGGCCAGGGTATATCTCCGGCGAGAGATGCCGACGCTGCCGAGCAAGATCATGGTGCGGGGCATTCCTATTGAGTTGTTTGATAAGGACGATGTTTGCCGCGCCGCTGGACTTCTGTGTAGACGGCTACAGGAGGAGTTGAACGAGGCGAACGAGCGAGCGACAAGGAACTTCCTGAGTCTCGCTGCGGTTGCGGGGGGTGGGGAATGAAAGAGGCTTTCATTACCATCTTGGCTTTCATTGGCATCGTTGTGCTGGGGATAATCGGCGGTGCGTGCGAGTGTGCCGCCGTTGCCAACCGGAGGGGGCCAATGATCGTGGGTGAACACAAGTTGCCGAAAGCTCCGGAGCCGCGATGCTTCTTCTGCGACGGTCTGTTGCCAGTTCGCATGGTGGCTCGCAATGAGGAACCGATTGTGACGGGCATTGCGATTCCGCTGCTGACCGACTGCGGCCCGGCGCAGAAAGCCTTGCCTGTCTGCCGCCTGTGCCTGGAGAAGCTGAAGGCGGTCGTTCTGAGCGTGGATGAAGTCGAGGCCCCAGCCAAGCCCGACCAGCCGGAAGAAGTTGCGTGTGGGGCTGGCTTGCCTGAACAGTCCGAGGGCAAGAGCGATGGCTGATGAGATCACAGAGGACGAGGTTTCTGACATGATCGGCTTCTATAGGCCATTGGCTGAGTTCTCTGTTGCTTTGGCGAAACTTCTTACGGTTGGAGAATTTACCGTCACTATGGACGTTCGTGATCCAAACTATGACGCAGTAATATTTTTCTGGCACCCCGTCCCAGATGTCACGGTGCCTATCGCCTTTACCACCGACGACGCCAGGAAATTCAGGAATCTTGACGAGTTGGCGAAAGTTCGTGCGGAAGATGCGAGACGCAATTATCAACAGTTGTTGGATGAGGTCGAGGGACGTAGCGATGGCTGAGATAATGAGATGCTTCGTTTGCGAAAAAGAAAGCGTACCTGATGCCCCTGACATGCCGTTTGCGGATATGACGGCGGGGGTATCCTTGCCGCTGATTCGACGTGATGGGAACGAGAGGCCAGACAAGATGTTTGTATGTGTTCACTGCGTTGAACGTGTAGCTAGAATACTGCGTTTGGGCGATGCCATGATAGATACATTCGGCCCATTTGTGCAGGGTCAGGGAAATACGCCGGGCGGAATCGAGATGGGTTCAGGTTCGAGAGGGCGAAGATGACCATCCGCAACACGAGCCAGAAGGTTGACCAGAAGCGGTACGGGCGGAACTTCGACTACTGGCGGAAGAACGAGGCGAAGAAGAAGAAGGGGGCGGGAAAATGAGCGATTTAGGGCAAGACATCACACCACTGCGATGCTTCTTTTGTGGTGACACGTTGATTCCCGATATATCCCGTAGTAAGTTTTCGGGCGTGTCACACGTGGGCCTGAAAGTCATGTTGAAGAATGGCGACGTAGGGAACGACTGCAAAGATGCTGCCATCTGTGTCGGGTGCCTTAACCGTTTGAAAGAGATGGTGCAGGGTAAGCGGACGAACTTCGAGAGTCCGTTTAATTGGATGTCCTCTGAGCGTTGTCCGCCGCAACCCGCGGCCAATTTCTCTGTGACTGTGGAGTATCTGAACGTCGAGCAGCGGCGCGACGGCTCCGGGCCGATTACCTGGAACGCCACTCTCTCGATAGGCAATGGTCCGCTCATTGGGATGGCCGGGACAATCGAAAACGGCGTTGCAACGATGCCACACGCCAAGAAATGGCCGCTCGCTATGGGCGCGATAAACGAATTGCTGAAGACGTTCGACTCGCCCTTTCTGAAGAAGTAATTTGAATAATGCCGGCAGACAAGCCCCTGGCCGGGGGTGCGTTTGACTGAGGTCGAACCAAAGGGATCGCGTGGGTGTACACCCGCCCGCGCGATCCCTTTTTGTTTGCCGGTTGTCCTGTGGCCCGGCCGTGCCCCTGAACGGCCCTTATGGGCGGCGTACCGGCTTTGAGCCGTTCGCGCAAGACGTGCGACGACAGTGCCGCCCTCAACGACAAAGGTGCAGCGATGGCCCCGATTTACGACTTTGAATGTCAGTGTGGCCGTAAGCGTGAGGAGTTCACCCACGCGCACGAGCGGCCGGTGATTCGCTGCGAGTGTGGGCGCGAGATGCGACCGGACTACCAGGCCGAGAACGGCAGCAATCGCAGCGGCGAGTTGCCAGACTGGGTGAGCATCGGGGCCGGAGTGTGCCCGACGCAGTCAGCCGAGGCCAGCCGCCACTACGCCCACCTTGGCGTGACGTTCGACGACAACGGCCATGCTCATGTGCCGGGACGAAATCGGACGCGGTTCCTCAAAGAGCGGGGCCTGGACGAGAAGTAACTCAGCCGCCGCACCCGGCAATTACGCCGGCTCCGAGCGGATGAAATTGGAGAGCAGTGATGGCAGACGAAACAGTTGAGACGCCGGAAGTGACACCGGAAGCCCAAGCCGAAGCGGAAGTCATCAAGGAGCTTGATGCTGACGTGGCTGCTTTCGCCTCACAGACCGGCCAGCAAGCGGCAAGCAAACAGGACGACGTGACGGCCAGCGAAACCCCCGCAGCGGCTTCGGAGACGAAACCCGCCGACGAGGGTTCGTTTACCCCGAGCGACGCCCAGCGGCAGGCCGCGAAGCACCTGGGATTGACTGACGCCGAAACCGCGGACTTCGACGAGCGGGACTGGAAGTATGCCGCGCGCGAGTCGCGGACAAAGCGGCAGTTTGAATCCCAGATGGGCCGGCTGCAAGAGCAGATCGGCAAGAAGCCGGACGGAGAGAGCAAGGAGCGCGAGACGCCTCTGGCCAAGAACGAGGAAACGCCATCGGGCGACCCGGAGGCCATCGACGAGTTCGACGACGAAGAGACTCGAACCCGCAAGATGAACGCGATCCTGGCCAACCAGAAGAAGATTGAGGAGCGGCTTGCCAAGTACGAGCAGGGCAGCGCGGCCAGCCAGCAGCAACAGGCGACCATTGCCGCCGACTCGTTCTTCGAGGCCCTCGACGCCGAGACGTTCGACGGCTTCGGAGCCGGCAAGACGGCCGACCTCGACCCGGACGGGCCGGAAGTGTTGGCTCGCGGGAAACTCCTGAAGTGGGCGGATCGCCTGGCGGCCGAGCACAAGGCCGACGGCGACGAGGCAACGCGGGAGCAGTGCCTTACGGAGGCCCTGGCGATTGTCGCTGGGGACAAGTTCAAGAAATCTATCGAGAAGCCCGTGCGCGAGGCTGTACAGAAGCGCAGGGACACCGGCGGCGCCCGGCCAAGCGGCAGCCAACGTCACAACGATGGCCAGAGCAGCGAGGCCGAAGTTATCGCCGAGCTTGACGCCGACATCAAGGCGTCCGGGCTTGTCACCTGAAAGGATGTGAGCAATGGCCGGTATTGATTTCACCACCGAAGCGCAGGACCTGTGGAAGAACACGCAGGCCAAGTATCTCAAGAAGGCCCCGGCGCCGCTGGTCGTTCTGAGCGAGCGGCACAAGTGGCCGACGGTCAACCGTCGGCTCCAGAAGGACAAGATCGTCATCCAGGGCGGCCCGAAGGTCAGCTTGGGTATCACCATTCGCGGCTCGACGGGCACGACGCACGTCGCTCCCGGACAGATCCGCGACTACAGCGTGGCTGACGTTCGGGAAACGCTGGACATGCCGTGGGTCACCAGCAGCGTCGACGACGTGCTGTTCTACCGCGAGTTCCTGACCAACGTCAAGGCTGGCGGGGAGCAGCTGTACAACCTCGCCAAGCAGCGCCTGTGCGACGCCATCTATCGCCAGGCCGACGACCTCGAATCGCGGGCCTGGAAGTCTCCCGATTCGTCCACGGACAAGCTGAATCCGTGTGGATACCCCTACTACATCACCCCGATCACCGGGGCGCAGGTCACCGCGCAGGGCGGGGCCGGCAAGGGATTGCACCAGGGGGCCAACCCGTACTACAGCGACGGCAACGTTGCGGCCAACTGCGCCGGCGTCGATGCTTCGCTGGACAAGAACAAGCTGTTCCGCAACTACAACGACACCTGGAGCAACGCGACCGGCGACATTACTGCCTCCGACGTGCGGGCTATCAGCCGCGCCCTTCGGGCCATCAAGTTCGAGGTGCCGTTCAGCGCCAAGGGAATGGTCGAAGCCGTCAAGGGCGGCAACATGCGCGGCTGCACCAACGAAACGCTGATCGCCAACCTCGAAGAGCAGTTGCGGGCCAACAACGACAACCTCGGGACGGACATCGTGAAGTACCAGAACATGGTGCTCATCAACGGCGCCCCCATCGAGAAGATCGACGACCTCGACGCCGACACGACCAACCCGCTGTACCTGATCGACGAGGACCAGATCGTCCCGGTGGTTCTCCAGGGCGACTTCTTCCGTCGCCAGGGTCCGATGACGGACGCCCGGCAGCCTGACACGATGGTGACGCTGACGTGGTTGACCTACAACTACGCGGTCCTGAACCGTCGTGCGCTGGCCATCATCAGCTACGTGGCCGCTGCGTAAGCGAGAGCATGACCTGTCGGGCGGTCTGGACAAGGCCGCCCGGCAGGGAAGTTTCCGGCGAGAGGACTGTGGAGCTTGTGGCCCTGCGGGAACCGAGAGCCGGAATAACCCAGAAGGAGATTTCCAATGCGTAGAAGCGAAGTAGTGACGTACGGTGCGCGGCCTGAGCCGACCGTGTTCTTCGAGGACGATTTTATCAGCTATTCGACCTCGGCGACCGTGGACCTGGCGACCTGGTTTGGCACAGTCGGCGGAACGTCCGACACCATCACATGCATCGACAGTGGGACCGGCGGCAAGTTGCAGTTGCTGACCGGGACCGTGGACAACGACGAGTGCTCGGCCCAGGTGAACGGCGAGTCGTTCAAGCTGGCGGCTGGCAAGCGGCTGAAGTTCCAGACCCTGAACCTGAACGCCAACGGCAACACGCTCATCAGTCAGGTCGGCGTGTTCCTCGGCCTGTCGATCAGCAGCACGACCACGATGGGTGCCGACGCCATCAAGATCGCCGGCATGACCGATTTCGTCGGCTTCCTGTGGGACGGCACGGACCTGTTCGCCGTGGCCGGCAAGAACGCGACGGCGACTGCCTGGACGGCCAGCACGTCGATCAGCAAGATCGACACCGGACTTGCCCTGGTGGACGCGACCGACATCGACCTGTCGTTCGAGTACGACGGGGCCGACACGATCCGGTGGTACGCCGATGGGGTGCTTGTGGCCACGCTGACGGACGCTGGCACCAAGACGCTCATTCCCGACGACGAAGATTTGACCCCGACCATCGGGGCCATCTCGTTGACCGGGGCGGCGCAGACGGTGACGCTGGACTACATCAGCGTCGAGATGGACCGCTAACCAGTGCGATTCAGGGGGCCGCGGCTGCATCGCGGTCGCGGTCCCCTGTACTTTTGAAGGAGTGCGACGATGGCAGGAAACGCATTTATACAAGGCAGCGTGGTTGTTGCCGCAGCAGGGACGGCTGTGCCGCTGTCTGGAACGGCCGCACTGCCCGCGCCGCTCTTGGTGCGGTCGCTGGCAATCACGGCCAAGAAGGTAGCGGGGTCCAATACGGGCATAGTCTACATCGGCGACTCGACGGTGGATTCAACCAGCAACCAGGGTCACCCGATGGCTGCCGGAGACGAGTGGGACTACCCGCTTACCGAAGGCACGGAGTTGGACCTGAACACGGTCTACGTCGATGCGGCGACCAATGCGGACGGCGTGGTCTTCACCTACATTCGGGCGTAAGGAGGGTCGGCTATGTCGATCAAACGATTCACTGACGCCAAGACGGTCAAGCAGGTCGAGGCCGCGTTTGGGGTTACGCAGACCGGGGCGGTTGCTACGGCGGTATCTGGCGTGGTCGCACTCGCCAACGCCGCCGCGACGCCGCCCGTTGCGGGCGCGACCGTGGCGCAGGCGGTGACGCTGGCCGAGGCCCAGGCTCAGGCCGCCACCGGCCGATTAGCTTCTGGGCTGTTCGCCCGCCGCAAGACGGTCGATGTGACGGCCGCCGTGAGCGGTCCGGCCGACTGGGTTCGCCTGACGCTGACTGACTGGTCGATGATGCAACTGGTCCAGTCGGCCGACGATCTGTGCGTAACCGCCGCCGACGGCGTGACGATTCTGCCCATGATCGTGCGGCAGTTGCCGCGCCTGGCCGACGGCACCTACCGATTGGCCGACATGGTGGTGCGCCTGCCCAATCCGCAAGTGCTGGCCACGGCCCAGCGGCTCTACGTCTACGCGGGCCGGAAGCAGAGCACCTACGTGGCCCGTCCGCTGACTACCTTCGGGGCCGAGTTGCTGGCCATGCCCGCCGCGCCGCTCGACATGGCCTGGACCTGTGGCAATGGAGCCGGGGGCTACCTATCGCTGAGCGGTACCGCCGAGAGCGTCCACCCGACGGTGCTGAAAGTACCGGCCGGGTCATGGATGAAACACATCGCCGACGGAGACGGCGGCACGGTCACGCACATCCTGCTCGACACCCCGTACCCGTCCGACGCTCCGGGCGTTGATGGCAAAACCCGAGCGCAATATGAGAATCCGTCGCTGCAATACTCGACCGACGACGGCCTGACCTGGGCCGAGTGGCCGGGCATTGTCAACCCCATCGAGCAGCCGCCGGTCGGCAGCATCAACACCGACCCGACCATGATCTTCCTGCCCGACGGCACGCTGCGCGTCTACACACGATACGGCGACCAGGGTGTAGGAACGGGGCTGTCATATCGCGACATCACCGGGACAAGTCTGACTACGGTGACGGTCGGCGAGCGGGTCATGTGCACCGTGACCGGCGACGAGGCCATACTGTCGCCCTCCATCGTACAGATCAGCCCCGATCTCTGGTACATGTTCGGTGTGAAGAACGTCGCCCCTGGCTACCAGTGGGTCTATCGGACGAGCACCGACGGAGGCAACACCTGGGGCGACATGACGGTGTTTGTGCCTCGCGGTGGCGAGGGCCTGATCGGTTGGTGGCACGGCGAGGTTGCCGGGCCGTATGACGGCTGGTATTACCTGGTGTCATCGGAGGCGACCATTGCCATTCTCGCCGCTACTGGGAAGCCGACGCAGTTTCGCCTGTTCCGCTCCCGCGACTGCCTGTCGTGGGAGATGTCCTCGCGCATCCTGATGACAGGTGGTGACTGGTGTACCTATCCCTATAAGGCGTCCATCTTCGAGACCTCCACCGGCGACCTGGCCATGATTTTTTCCGGCTTCTCGTCGGCCGGGGCGCTGCCCAATCGCATCGGCTACGCCCTGCTGCGCGACGTGGCGGATGTGACCGTCACGGACACCGTGGCCTTCGGCCTCGGCCTGGCCACAGCCGCCGACGATGCTTGTCCTGTACTCGCCGTCTGGGACTTTGAGGATGGCGACAGCACCAGTGCGGCAACCATCAATCAAGACCTCTGCGGCACCTATACCTTGACGGCCAGCAACGCCCCGGTTCACACGCCTGGCACGGGCTACGCCCTGGTGCGGGCGTCGTCTCAATCCCTGCAATCCGATTTCGCCATGGGCGACCTTGGCGTGGATTGGGAGTTGCTACTCGACGTAACGTTGCCGGCGACGTTTTTGGCTGATTCTTCTCAAATATTGTTGGGCGAGGGAGGAGCAGGCACTCCGGCCCGTTGCTTCAATGTGATGTTACTTGGCAACACCGGGACGCTGACGACATACACGCGCCAAGCCGACAACACCGCCAAAAGTGACGCATCGGCGACGCCCGACCTGCGAGGCGTGCGTACCCGTATCTCTATTCAGTTCCAATCGTCAACCCAAAAACTAAGGAACTGGGTGGGAGCGGTGCAAGCTGCTTATCGCAACGACCTGGCGGCGTCGCAAGCCATCATGGACGTCGAGACGGGGCTATGGATCGGCGGCCATCCGGCCAGTCTGGGCGGCACTCCGAACGTGCAGTATGCGGATATGACGATTCATCGTCTGATCCTGCGGCAAGGCGTTACGCGGCTGAGGACCAGCAGTTCCGAAAACAAGTGCCCCGTCGTGGCGTGGACCCAAGGCAGCACGGCGCTGTAGGGCCACGGCCCTGGCGGCGAGTTTGTAGGGGAGTGAACGAGGAACCACGATGACGACTCTGGCCATGACTTTCAAAAATCTTCAGGACCGGTTGACGCTGAATTACAACGGCCCGACTGTGACCGAAGTTGCCGAGATCAAGACCCTCATCAACGAGGGCTATCTGCAATTCCTGATGGACTACGACTGGTCGTTTGTGACCAAGACCGGGGTTGTCACGGCAGCGGCCACGGCCACAGGGACCGGCACCAGCGTTGCGGGCACCCTGACGGCGACCGCCTCGATCTTCTACCCGGAGCACATCGGGACCAGCATCACCATTACAGACGGCGGCGGAACCGACGTTGACCTGACTACGACCATCTCGGCCTACACCAGCCCAACCATTGTCACTCTGACGGACACCACCAGCTTTGCGGCCAAGGCCCTGACAATCTCCGCACTCGGCCGGGCCGACATGCCGTCAGACTTCGCCCAGATCATCGGCCTGCCGATTGTGAACGTATCGACCGGAGACCGGCTCGAACACCGGCCCCCAGCGTGGATTAAACAGCAAGCGGCCCTCAATCCGTACTACACCGGCCAGCCATGCTACTTCGCCCTGGAACCCGCCGCGTTCGTCGTGGCGACCGGCCAGCGGTGGAAGATGCTGATGTGGCCCTACTTGGATACGGCCTATTCAGTCACCGTGGCCTACCGCTTCGAGGTCGATCTGCTCAGTGCCGACGGCGATTATCCGATGGGCGGCAGCATCCACAGCGCGACCATCCTGCAAGCGGCCCTGATGCGCTGGGAGCAGACGCGGGGCAACAGTCCGGGCTACCAGACGGACCTGTACTACAAGACAGCCCTGCCGCGCAGCATCGCGCGCGAGCAGGCGGGCCGGGCCAGCATCGTCGGCAGTTACCGGGCGGACGCCCGCGAGCGTGGCCGACCGTTTGGCACGGTCACTTACGACACCTAGCAACTTTCGCCCGGTTGAAGCCGGGCAATTTCGGAAACCTTTTAGGAAAGGGAATCACATGGGACTTCGTGGCGAAAGACTGTTGAACAACCTCAAGAACGCCCTCGACGAGGGCGCGGCCGGCAGCGTGTCGGCCGTGCGCGGGGCACTCAGCCAGATCGAGGACTACGGCGACATCTGGTACGTCGACTCGGTCGGCGGGACCACCTACGGCCTCGGCAAGAGTTGGAGCACGGCCTTCTCGACGATCACCCTGGCGGTCGCTGCGGCCTCGGCTGGCGACATCATCCTGTGTCGTGGCAGCACCTTCTCGGAAGCCGTCACGGTGAGCCTGGCGGGCTTGCAGATCATCGGAGTTGGCAACACGCCGAATGAGGCCATTTGGACGGCTGACGCGGACGCCGTCTGCCTGACCATCGCGGCCGATAGCGTGCTGGTCACGAATTTCCGCATCCGGCCTCCGGCTTACTCGGCCGACCGCACGACTTGCGGCATCAACATCAGCGCCGCCCCCTACGTTCGCATCATCGGCAACCGCTTCCAGGGCAAGGCCGGGTCGCAGATCGCCATCTACGGCACCACGGCCTCAAGCGTCGGCCATGGCCACATTCTCAACAACGAGTTTGCGTTTATGAACACGGCCACCTACGGCACCGGAATTGACTGCGTGGGGACCGGCGGCGGGTTCTGGCAGAACTTCATCATCCGGGGCAACTACTTCAACTCGTGCGTGGTCGGCATCGACATGGATTTGCGCTACAGCCTGATCGAAGGCAACTACATCTACGATTACGGTCTCTCGGCAGCGTCGGCTCTCGAATCCATTCTTGACCGGGGCATCGACCTGACCGGCGGATACGGCAACATCGTGACGAAGAACTACTTGGCCGGCGACTACAGCACGGCAACCTACATCGCGGCGACGGGCGACAGTTGGATTGGCAACACGTCCGATGACATCGCCGAGACAACTGAAGTCGGTGCCGAAACCGGCATCACCTTCAGGGTTCCCCAGGCGTAACCAGCGAGGTAGCCCGTGGCGAAGCGGTTCATCGACTGTGAGGACACAACCCAGCGGCGGGCCTGGCCAACGCAAGACGGCTGGGCCTACCGCCGGGTCTATTCCGTGCCCCCGGACTGCTCGGAGATCATCCCGGTTCTTGGCACGATCATGCCGGGAGATCAGGCTGTTCTGCCGGGTGGAACATCAGATACCCGCACCGGGGCGGATGGGCCGCGACTTCAGAGCATTACCCCGGAAGCGAAGTCAAAGAGCGGGACCAATAACACGATTGTTGCGGTCTACGAGAGCATCACCGTCACCGAATCGACCCGCAGCGGCACCTACGTCGAGACGGCCAAGAGTCCGAAGCGGAGAATAGGCGACAACGCGCGACACTGGACGGTCTACGGCCTCGACACGTCGGCCAGCGGAGCGAATCAACCGGCAGTCGGCGACATCCGGTCGAGCTTTGGAACGCGAGCCGTCTGCATCGGCAAACACGTTGATCCTGAGTGGCAGCACGGCCGGGTGCTTGTGGTAACGACCTGGCGTGAAGCAGTGGCGTGGGGGTAGGCGATGAATTGGGATATTGCCATCAATCTCTTGGAGTTTGTTGCTTGGCTCGTTGTGGTTGTAATAATGGCCCGCGCGCATGTAAGGACTTTTTGGGGACGTTGAACCGATGGCTTTGACAGAGATTCAACCTCGGCAGTTCGGGCGTAAGGGCACGGCCTTTTGGGGTCGGCGCCACTTCGAGGGTCCGTCTGCCACTATAGCGACAGACATTGCTGCTGCCGGGCTGACTCGCGGGGCGTCCTTCCCCGATTACCCCCTGACGACTGGATTGCATTCGCCGCTGCTCGACGACATTGAGGGCGAGCTTAACTTCGGGGATGATACCGACAAGACGACGCGCTTCTCGGCCCTTTACCGGTCCTTCACGGGTGGGGCGCTCTATCGGACACAAGGACGGCTCATCCCGTCCTACTCGCTCGACTGGGTTCATCCGACCAAGGCGGGCAACCACCAAATCGGGACGCCGCAACAAGTAGGCAACGACCTTATTCGATATGTTGCTGTGTCAGACGAGGCGGGTTATGACGCGACCGTGCCACGGTTGACGACGCGTTATCACATTGAGGATTTGGGCCTCGTTCTTGACGCCACGCTCCAAGCCCAAATCCAAGGAACTGTTGGCAGGACCAATGGGACATCGTGGCAGGGATTTCCCGCTGGCACCATGATGATGATCGGTCCGATTATCGGGGACATTCAGGGCGTTCAGGGGGTGTCGCGAATCCAGTTCTGGTTTGAGTACAACAGGGACACGTTCGCGGACACTCTCAAGCTACAGAAGCAGATATGGGTTCCCCGCAAGTTCAAGGTGAAAAAAATTGACGGCACAACAGACGACGAAAGCGGGCAAGCCATCATCAACGGAGTGTTTACCAACACGGCTGACGCACCTGAGACGGCAACGATTCTTGACACGTCCGGTTTTGGGTGGCTTGATAGTTACATAATTTAGGAGATTCGCAATGGCTCAGTTTCAAGTCCAAGTGCCGGCCGGGTCCATCAAGGACGCCGACATTACCGGCCCGATCACGTCGGCTAAGCAGGAACAGCGGCGGACCCTTCAGTACGTCAACTCGGTTGCGGTCGGCACGGCTTCGGCGGCCGAGACGCGTGTTGTCGGCACCATCTACGGAACCAGTGGCGCGACTCTCTCGGTACGGGCCGGGTGCGCCGTGGCCCCCGTCGGCGACGCGACATTTACGGTGGACATCAAGAAGAACGGGACCACGATCTTGAGTGCCCCGATCTCTCTGGATTCCACCACCACGGCCTACACGGTCCAGGTGCCCGGCACGGTCACGGTGAGCGCCTTGGCGGATGGCAACGTGATTACGGCCGTGACGACCTCGACGCCGGGGACCGGCACGGCCCCGCAGGGCGTGTGGTGCGCGGTCGAGGTCAAAATGGACGCCACGACGGGATAACGCATGAGTCTGAGCACGGCCATACTCAACTACATCGGCGACTTGCGGCGAAACAAGACTCCGCGCCCATTGATCTTTGAAAGCGTCCGCTCATTGGCGTCCGCTGACCAGCTTGAACAACTGGTCGGCAAGACCAATGAGATCATTCGCACGATGCAGCGTCGCGACGACATCGAGCCGCCAACCGGTCAGGGCGATGATGGGGCTGCGATGGCAATGCCGCCGCCGGCTGTCGCTCTCCCGCCGCGCATCTACGAGAATCCGACATATATTAGTCAGACCGATGGGTTTCTGGCGAAGATAACGGGTCATGCGGCTCTTGCCGGGTATTATTATCGGTGGAAGTACGCATTCTCCGAGGTCACTTACGACGGGGACACGATTGCCGCTGTAGCCGGAGGGCGATCCGGGACGACCACTGTTGGGTACGCTCTGAATCTCCGAGAGTATGGTCACACCGCCAGCTTTGCATGGGGCGTGAAGGTAGACGCGGCGGGATACCCGCCCGCCTTCGCGCCGAAAGCCGTCGGGGGCGGTGGAGCCACGGACGCTCATTGCACGGACGAGATTGTATGGATGGAACATGCAACAGATGTCAATGGAGTGGGTTGCCTGCGATTCAGCGCGCCGGGCAGCCACGACGGAACATGCGGATGGAGCTATTAGCCATGACATTTCATCGCACATGCTGCTGTCGAACTTGTGTAGAGTTTTTCGGTTCCATGTACAATGATTTTGGAACAGGAGATACCCCGGTTTCCTGGGAGCCGCCGTACCTCACAGACGCGGAATGCGAGACGGCCTTCGACACAGCAATGGCCATTGTCTTAGCCACGCCTGGAGACAGCGGCGGGACCGCCATTACTCCCATGGTCGGATTCATTGCCAAGCCGAGCGACACGTCCGGGGCAGAAGGCTTGCAGTACCGATGTGCTCGCAACGGAATGGAGTACATTCTTGAAACCGACATGGCCCTTCTGGTTCCCGACCCGGACACACAGAGCATTGCGGACGTTCACCTGGTGGTAACGTATGATGGGATGGACGCAAAACAGTGTGATCTGGATGAGGACTACGGGGAAGCCGTGGCATGGCTTGGAGCGGTTCCGCAGGTCTACGGATCGATCAACAAAAATGCCCCTCACAGTTCCGCCACTCCCCCGCACATTGTTGGGGCTGCTGCTGGAACGTGGATCGGAACAGAATCGCCTGTTGTTGCTGGAGGTCAGATAAGTTTTGCCATTGCCAGGGCTGATTTGGCGACGGGCACCGGAGAGGTCACCTATGCCCTGCTGACCCCGGTCGGAGAGGCGTCGTATCCAGGCTCGCATCCTCACACCTTTGGCGACGATCCTTACGACTTCGGGAGGACCGGCGAGGCGGGGATTGACATTACCAAGGTGGAGCTATGTTATGTACTTGTGGCGAAAACATGAGCGAATGCACACACGATAAGCGTACCTTGGTTGCCATTCGCGGCAGTTGTTGTCGGGTGGGAAAAGAGATGATCGAGCGTTGCGACAACTGCCGAAGGATTGTCGTGCGACAGGCGACCCCTGAAGAATGTCTTGCTGGCCTGAAGTTTCCCCTTGGATTGGCGGGACGAAGGAGTAGACGACCATGATCCGAACGCGACCAGACGGGACGACTTACGACGACGGACAACCGCCGCCGCTGTTGGAGCGACCGGCAGAACCGGCCCCGGCATCCTTAGCGGCTCCGGCCCTGGCCCTGCCGCCGACGCAACTTGCGCCAGCAGCGGTTCCGATGGAGCGACCGGCAGAGCCTAAGAAGCTGGTTTCGTGGATCACCGCCGACGGCGTATCGGTGACGAGCGACGAACAGGTATTGAGCAACTACATCCGCAATACCGGCCCGGCGGGTTCTGCGCCCTCTCAGGGGTTCAGCACTGGCCCCGGCGGAAACGCAACCGGACTCACTGTGCCCGGAAGCTCCCAAGGTTCAACGGTCCCAGTCGCAACACCCGCCCCGGTCGAACCCCTGCCGGCCGATGGCAGCGAACCCCCGGTCCCCGCGCCGATGGCTCGCCCGATGACCGGGCTTCAGAAACTCACACAGACGGTCGTTGCGGTCAAGCCTGGACGCGAGCGGGACGCCGTCCTCGCCTTCCGGCCCCAGGACTACGGCATCGACCCGCGAATCATGACGAAGTACCAGCAACGCGAGTTCATGGCCATCGAGAGCCTGCAACAGTACGTGAGCGACGGACGGGCCAATCCCGTAGCGGCTTGGAAGCGGATTCAGGACTTCGCTCGGCGTCATGCCTCGACCCGCTACGACCCGCAGGAAGTCACGATGTACAACCAAGAGGTCACGCGCCAGCGACAGGAGGCCGCGCAGCAGCAGCAGGCTGAGCGGCAGGCCCAGCAGGACGCCAAGGGGGACCAGCGACATGCCGAGGCGAAGGCTGAGCGGGCGGCCGACCGGCAGCGGCAGGAACAGTATCACCGGGAAACGCAGGAAGCAACCAAGGCTAAGCTCGCCGACGAAAAGACCACTGACGAGCAGAAAGCAAGGGTCAAAGCGGCCGACGTGACGGTGGAGGGTCTGAAGGTCGGACTTGGGCACCTACAGGTGGAGGCCGACCGGCTGGAAGCCAAGGCCGACGAGTACGAGGTGAAGGTTGTCGGGTTCCGGTCGGCTATCGAGGCCCTAGAGGAGCGAAACCACGTTGATTCGCCTATGTTCACCGGGGACCGCAAGGCGGCCGAGAAGGCGCTGGAGAAGTACGACGCCATCCTGCAAAAGAAAAAGGACGCCGCGACAGCAGCAAAAGACAAGTACACCTCCCAGAAGGCGAAGCTCGAGGCCGCCTACGCGAAACTGCACGAGTTGACCGGCGGGCCACAGACCCCCGCGAGCGATTCAGCCAATCCCCCCGCAACCGTCAAGAGCGAAGCGGACTACGACGCCGTGCCGAGCGGAGCAGAGTACGTCGCCCCGGATGGTTCAACCCGGAGGAAGAAATAGATGGGCTGGCAGGACGACGAAATCGTCAGCACCCTTGATCGACCGGCGGGAGCGCCGCCCTCAGTCGCCCCACCCCCGGCTGTCGCTGCTGGCGCTCCCGCTCCCCTTAAAGCCACGTGGCAGGACGACGAGGTTGTCGCCCCCGCACCGACCTCACCTAAGCCCGCTACACCGGTCGCCAGTGGCACAGAACCGGCTCTTGCAGCCCCGCAGACACCCAAGGCGGCCCCAAGTAGCCCCCCGGCGGTTCCGGCCCTGTTGGAGCGTCCGAAACGCTTCGCGGACGGCGTTGATTCGTGGACCGGCAAGCCTGCCCCGAAGCCCGGCAAGATGTCGAACGGCCGCTGGACCATCGGCGGGCGCGAGGGCCAGGGCGGAACCCCGCTGGACGCCGCCAAGAGCTACGCGACCCCGGAGGAGGCTGTCGAGGCTGCCCCGGACGATCACCCGCGGTTGTTTCAGGACAAGCCCGGCAGCAGGACAGGGCTGGAACACGTCGAGGATGATGAGTTCGAGCAACTCGCCAAAGAGAAAGACGAGGGCACGCTGTGGAAGCGGTTCCACCGGGCCAACGAGATTCCCGCCGAAGCCCCGTCGATTATCGACCGGACCTTGAACCGGGCCGTCGAGTCGGCCGGCAACGTCGTCGGCATTGACAGTGACCGCCAGAAGGCCGCCGCCCAGGTCGAGGCCAACGCCCGAACGACCGCCGACCGTTGGGCCGCCAAGATCGAGCAGGAGCGCGAAGCCCGGCGACTGGTCAACAAGGGCATGACCCCGGCCCGGACGATAGAGGAAGCCGCCCGGCTGAAGCGAGCCGCCGAAGAACGGACCCCTGAGCGGAAGGCTGAAAAGCGGTACATCGAGTCGGCGATCCGCGAGCGGGTCCGCGCGTGGGGACTTTCTGACTCACAAAATGTCCTCGCCGAACCCGACCGGCCAGACTTTGCGAGCCGCGCCCTTGCGGTTGCGGTGTCGGGAGTAGCCCAGGTCGGGGCCAAGGGTGCCTACTACGCCAAGAATCCGTTGAAGATCGTTGACGAGTCGCCCGGCTTGCAGGACATGAGCCGCAAGCAGTACGAGGGAGACAAGTTGTGGCGGCAGGGCGACAAGGCTGCGGCCGTCGCCAAGTACGCCGAAGCCGGGGCAGATGCTTTCCGGGGCACGGTCGAATGGCTTCTGGCCGGCGGCGGGGTCACGAAAGATGAGTTGGCCCAGTCGGCGGGATTCCCCGGAAGCGAGCAGGCCCCGGCCCTGTCGGGCACCCACACGCCCCCGGCGGCGCGAAACATTTTGGACACCGGGGCGGATATAGTCGGCAGCCTGTCGTCGTTCCTGGCCCTGATGGCGACGGCGAAAGTGGCGTTTCCGACTGCGCCGGGTGCGTCCGTCAAGAACTTCGCCAATCTGCCGGCGGCGACGGCCCGGTTCGACACGCTGATGAACGGCATCGCTTGGGAGACGACCAACAACGTCACTTCGCTTGGCGGCGACTACCGGCAGGGCGAAGGGCTGGTGATGGGGCTGACCTTGGGGCTGGCGGCGGCCGCGAAGGCGGTCAACCCGTCCGTGCTGAAGACTGCGGGGCTGACGGGGGCTGAGGCGGTAGGCTTTGCGGCCCTGACGGCTGAGGGCGGCGGGACGCTGGACGACGCTCTGGTGAACGGCCTGGTGCCGGTGGTCTTTCAGTCGTTGGCATCCTTCAAGGGCTTGCGCGCGCGTCTGCGAGCCGCCAAGACGCCGCAAGAAGCGCAGGCGGTTGTCAAAGAGATAGCGACGTGGGCGGATGAGAAGATTGCGGCCGTGCCGGACATGCCCGACTGGGCGGGCAAGCCGCTGGACGACCTTGCGGCACAGGCCTGGGAAGCGAAGCGGGTTGCCCTTCGTGGCGGTCGCGGCGCGGAAGTGCCTGCCGATCCGGTTCAACCCGCCCCCGCCTCGCCCAAGGTTGCGGAGCCTGCCCCGGTTGCCGCGGAGAACCCATTACAGAAGGCGTCAAGAGAGAACCGAGAAGGAATGGCCGAAGTTACTCAAGCTGTTAGCGAAGTGGCACCGGGCGTAAAAGTGTCTACGGCAAGCCCCAGTCAGGGCGACATTTCTGTTTCGGCAGACGGCAAGGAAATTAGAATACAGCCCAATTTCTTGAAGCTACTGAAAGAGATGTACCCCAACAACTGGCGCGACGCCCTGCGGACCGTAATAGAAGAAGAAGTGATTCATCAACGCCATGTCACGGAACGCGGCGGCAAAGAGGCGGCAGACAAATCATTTGCTGATGAATGGAATAATGCTACCGAGGAAGAGCGAATCGCCGTTCGTGCCGCCTATGGCAGCGGAGAGGGCGCTACCTACGACTTCGCCACCGGAAAATCCTCGAAAAGTACGATAAGCGACGCTCAATGGGGGGCAGAACTGGCGCGGATGCGGGAACAGGCTGGCAATGGAACCCTGACCGAATCTTTTCATCCAAAACGCGGGGCTGCGGCTGGCAGGGCTATCGAGGTTCTTAACAGAAGTAAGGCCCCGGTTTCTGAGGCGAAAACGCCGGTCGAGGCGGCAACTCCGAGCGCAACGGAAACCCAGACAGGTCCGAGCGCAATAGGGGGCGAAAAACCTCCCACGGTTGTGCAGGGCGCGTCCGAACCCGCCAAGGTGCCGGAGGTCGTCGCGGGGGCGGAAGTCGCGCCAGAGGCCAAGCCAGCCCAGGCGGCGCGGGCCGCAGAGGCGGCCGCAGAAGCAGACCGCATCAAGGCTGAAGCTGAGGCCGCAGGGATCAGGTACGACGGCCCCCAGTTCAATGCTGACGAGAAGACCGTCCGGTACTACCAGGTGAGCGACCCGGAGACAAAAGCGACCTTTGCCATCAAGCCGGGCGATAACGTGGCTGAGAAGTTGGCCGCCAAGCGGAAGGAGTTCGCTGAGGCCCCGGCCAAGTTGAAGGCCAAACAGGAAGTCGCATCGGCGAAGGAAGCAAAGGGCAAGGTGGCGTGGGAGATGACGGCCGCAGAACTTGTTCGTGCGGACATTTCGGGCGAAGTCCACATGAGGTCAGTCGAGCAGGCTATCGCCGAAGGCAAGCCGGTTCCGCGAGAGACCATCGAACCCTACGCCGGCGAACCTTGGGCCGACGCCGCGCTCGCCAAGGGGAAGGTCGAGCCGGTCCCGACTGAGGCGGCGAAAGCCAAGCCGCGAATCGTCAGCCAGGAAGCCTACGACGCCGCGATCAAGCAACTCATTTCGATGCGGCCAAAGGCAAACCCCGTCTTTGACCTCGCCACTCTCAAGAGCATGACGGTCATCGGAAGTTACCACCTGGAGAACATCGTCCGTACGACGGGCCGAATCAGCAAGATCGTCTGGTCTAGGGCCATGCGGGCAGAACTTCCGGCAGAACTGTCCGCCTACAAGACCACCAAGTATCTGCGGAAAATCTGGGCCGGGTTGACGGCCGACACCGAGCGGTGGACCCAAATCCGTAAACTGGCCGTCGAGATGGGCAAGGGTCCAAAGGGCCGCGAAGTCGGCAACGTCGTCAAAGCCGCTACTGGGCAGGCCCCCGAGCGCGTGACCATGACGGCCCGGCAGACTCTTGCCGCCGTCATCAAGGCGACCAACCGGGGAGCAACGACGGCCATTGCCGAGACCGAATCATCCGGCAAGGTTCTCCGTGAAACGCTGGTCGGTATCGTCAAGGACCGACTCCCGCCGGAACTGCAACAGGCCCAGATAGAGCGAATCGCCAAGGCTAAGAACTTCTCGCAGTACGAGCGGCTCGCCGAGGACATCGATGTTCGCGCCGAACGGTGGGAAACCAAGCAAGCCATTCAGGCGACACTCGGACAGGCGAACTTGACACAGGGCATGTTGGCGGCACTGGCCCGGAGATACCTAGCCCCGGCCGACCGCGGCAAGATCACGCCCGCACTGGTCAAGGCCAAGACGCCGGAGCAGCTTCAGAAAGTCCGCCGGATGATCCAGAAGATCGCTGACGCGACCGACTGGCGCGAGGCCCGCCGCGAACTGGTCAAGGCCATGCCGACCAGCGTAGAGTTGCGGAAAATGTCGCCCGTCGAGCGGGACGGCGTGAGGGCTATCCTGAACGCGATTGACTTCCGCGACCTGACTGTCGAGGCCCGCCAGAAGGCCCTCGACCTGCAAGACGCTATGCGGACCGATCCCAAGGTGCCGATCAGCCACCAGGACCAGGCCCTGCTTTCCCGCCTGACGAAGACGCCGCTTTCCGACCTGACTTCCGGCGACGTGAAGCAGATGACCAGGCTCATCAAGGAGGCCGTCACTACCAGCCGGGCGAAGATCAAAGCCCATGCCGACGAATGGGCGGCGGCGCACGTCAAGGACCGCGATGCGGCCGTGGATGAAATCAACGCCTCGACCTCGCGGAAGGTTGCCTACGATGAATCCGGGAAGCCAACCGGCAACCGGGCCGTTGCGGAAGTCCGCAGCCTGGGACCGGCCATCCTGAAGCCTGATGACCGGGCCGGCCGACTCGGAAAGACTGCCGCGCGGGTGTTGCAGTCCGACTTGAAGGCAGGCGAAAATAAGTACCTGAAGGTGGTCTATGATGCCTATGACGCCCTGAAGGCCAAGGCCGAAACCTTGGGGCTGACGGTTGAGAACCTTCAGGCCATGCAGGACCAGCAGACCGCCAAAGTGGTGAGTCTGGCCAGCGGGCAAGAGGTGTCGCTGACCGCCGCCAACCGCATCCAGCTTGACCTGATGGCCCGCGACCCCGACCTGCTCTACAAGGTTCTCCGCAACGGGTTGAAGAAGGGCGGCAATCCGCGCAACCCGCGACTGGAAATCAGCACCGACGATATTGAAGCGGTTCGCGCCATGCTGACCCCGGAGCAACGGGCGATTGCCGATCACATCTACGAGTGGAACAACCGCGACGGGCGACGACTGATGAACGAGTGGAGCATGGACGAGTACGGCTACGAGATCGCCCAACGAGAGAACCACACGCCGGGCCATGCCGACCGGAGCGATGTGCCGCGCGAGATCATCTCGGACGCCCCTATGCTACATGACGCCGTTCTTGAACACCTCGGTATCACTCAGGCCCGCAAGCAGCACGGCTTGCCGATGCTCCTGGGTGACGCCTTCAATGAGTTCGTCAGTCACGTCAACAACGTGGCCCGGTTGAACGGAATGGCCAAGCCGATCCGCAAAGGCTTGATGCTCCTGGGCGACCCCAAGGTCAAGACGGCCCTGGCTGACCGCTACGGCCCCCACGAAGCCCAGTTCTGGGATGAACATGTCCGCATCGGCGGGCGCGGCTTCGAGCCGCCGGCCGGGGCGGTTGCCCGGACGGTGCAGGCGCTCAACAATCAGGTGGCGAAAGGTATCTTAGCCCTGCGGGCGACCTCGAAACTCAAGCAGCTTGGCAGCATTCCAGTTGCGGCGACCGAGATTCCAGAGAAGTATCTTGCCGAGGGCATGGCGGACATCTACTCGCCGAAGATAGACGCCGAGATGAACCGAGAGTCGATGCAGACGCGGTTGCGGTACGACAACAGCGGCGTCCACCTGGTGCTGCCGGTCTACGGCGAGCGTCCGAAACTGTTCGGTGGCAACCGTTGGCAGAAGGTTCTTGACGCCCAGATGAACCTCCCCGGAGTCGGCTTGCAGAAGGGCGACCGGCAGGTACTCCGCGTCCTGTGGTCCGCGGCGCGGCGGATGGTGCTGGACACCAAGCCAAACCTGAAAGACGGCTCGAAAGAATTCTTCGACTCCGTGCGAGAAATCCACGAGCGGGCCATTTCCAAGACGCAGAACACCACCTCGATGCTCGACATGAACGGGATCGAGTTGGAGGCCCGAAACAACCCTCTGCTTCGGACGTTCATCATGTTTCAAAATCAGAGCAATCAAATGTTGAACGTGCTGGTTCGTGCCGGCCGAGACTTCAGGGCCGAGCGAACCCCGGAGAACGCAAAGAAGGTTCTGCGGGCCGTGGGGTACGTCGGGCTGAACGCGGCCTGGTCAATCGGTGTCGGCGCGGTTGCCCGCGAAGTGTACCGCGGCTTCCGGCCGATGAGCCAGAGCGAAGAAGAAAAGCGGAAATGGAACTGGGCGTGGAACATCGCCAACGAGGCGGGCGGGATGGTCTACGGCGGCCGTGCGGCGACTCGGCTGATTCAAGAGTTCACGACGCGCGGCACTCGCGGGGCAACCTTTGACCCGGACACGTTGGAAGGCAAGATCATCCAGGTCGCGGGCGGGGTATACGACTTGGCGACCGCTTCAAGTGAAGAAGGCTATATTGAGTCCGGCCCGGACAAGGGCATGAGCAAATCGTCTAGAAAGTTCCAGCAGGGAGCGGAAAACCTATCGCTTGGCCTGCTGACCTTTGCCGGCGTTGGGGCCGAGTTCCCCTACAAAGTCGTCAAGGGTATCGTGAAGGGTACAACGGGCGCGCCGCGAGAGTTCACGAGCGAGGACGTGGTAGAGGACAACGCCCGCGAGTTGACCGCCCAGGGCCGAGAGGCCGACGCCAAGGCCATGCTCGACGAGTGGAATGCCAAATGGAAACCCGCGACGATCCGGCCGCTGACGATTGACGCGGTTCTCCGGCCCAAGGTGGACGAGGACAACCCGGCGCGATCGGCCATCCTGAGTGACGCGGCGCAACTGCTGGCCGACGAGGAAGATGCGGACGCCGAAAAGCTCTTGAGCGAGTACAACGCGAAGCTGTCTCCCGACGCGGCCCCGTTGATGATCGAACAGGTCCGCGCCAAGGCCGCTACGCTGTCCTCGACCGACGACCAGATCATTCAGGAGCGGGCGGCCTACACCCTCACGGACCCCAAAGCCACGACGGATCAGGTTCAGCGAGCCAAGAAGACACTGCGAGCCTACGGGAAGAAGTTCAAGGACATAGCCGTGTTGTTGGATCAACGAAAGGCCCGACTCAGAGAGAAGGCCAATGACAAAAAAAGGCCAGAGCGACACCGGACGAGTTTGGCTGAGGAGCGAATGGACGAGTAGTTATCGCTTCCTGCTTGCGGAAAAAGACGCTAAACTGAGGTAGTGCTACAAAGCGCGGCCCATGGGTCGCTTGAGGGATCGGGTAGTGAGGCAGGAAGCCAATGGAGAAGCGAGAGAGTCACGACGTTACCAGTCACCGAATCACTTCTAGGACAGGATCAGGAGCAGAGAACATGGCCTTTGACGCTGACCAGCAGAGGGAAATCGACGCGCGGGTGTATGACATCGTCGATAAGAAGTTTGACATCTTTGAAAAACGCCTCAGCGAAACGCTGCATCGGATCGAGTCAGCCGCCTCTATGCCGAAAATCTGTGAACAGCACAACGAGGTATGCAAGAACACTGCGGCCCTGGAGAGGCGCGTTCAGGCTATAGAGATCAAGGGCGACACGACTCGCGACAACCTGAGCCGATGGCTCGGTTTGATTGCAGTCGTCATCGCCATTGCCGGCGGCCTCTATGGGATGGCACAGCGGGCCGACGAGGTCAAGGCGCCGACGATCAACGTGTACGTCCCGGTCTCGACGGCGATGCCGGCGACGAAACCATAGAGCGGCATAGCCGCAGAAAGAAGGTGGGGCATGAAAGGCTTTATCGTAGTGCTGTTGTTGGTTCTGGCGATGTTCGTGGGCGGCTGTTCGACGTGGAACCAGTTGGCCATCGACCCGACGGGCGACATCAAGCAGACGACTTCGCCGGCCTCTGTCGCGTCCATGAACAACGAGGGGGTTCAGGTCGGCTCCTACCAGGGCCTCGCGCCGAGCAACCTGAAACAGGACGCGGACGGAAATTGGGTGACGATGGGCGGGCCGGTCGGCATCCTCTCCTACAACCCAAAGTCCGGGCAAATCTACATGGTCTCCCCCCAGGACGCGGTGCTGACCGGAGTCGAGTTCACGCCTGCCCCGGCGCCGGGTAAACCGGCATTCAAGGCGGCGTCGATCTCATTCAACATCAGTGAGCCGCTCAAGCAGCACGTCACGGCCTACGCGAGCGCGGCCGCCGCCCTGCAAGGCATGACGAAGGAGGAAGCCTTGGCCAGAATTGAGCAGTGGAAGATCGCCGGGCAGATCACGGCGGAAGTGGCCCAGATGCTGATTACCTACATCGTCCCGTTGCTGTAAGGAGGTCGTTATGCAGACGCGACAGTGGTTTAAGGTCGTCAAGAAGATGATCGTGACGGACCCGGTAGGCTTTGCGGCAAAGTTGGTGCGGCTCACGATGCTGGTCGGCGGGGCATGTACCATCGTGGCAAACAAGTGCGGCTATGGCTTCGTGCTGGTCGAGTCCGACGTGCAGATTGTGGTCGGAAGCCTGATAACGGCCGTGGCCTTGATCTGGTCGTTCAAAAACTCGGCCGAGTTGCAGCAGGAGCGACCGCTGAAATGAGGTGACGCATGACCCTCAACGAACTGGCCGAGAAGCGAACCCGCGAGTGCAATTCGTGCCCGGCGAAGTGTAGCCTATGGCTGCAACCCTGGGCGGATTTGCACATCTACCTGCGCGACCCCCGGAACGTCTGCCCGGCAGAGCGATGGAATGGAGAGATGGATATGTTGTCGTGAGCATCCGCCCGGCGCGTGTCCGGGCCTATGGAAGCCTGGGGCTGCGTCTGGCGCGTCTGGCCCGACAGCCCCAAGCATTTGCAGCCCCCGCCGCGACTCGTGCGCGGCCCTACCGCCCTGGCCGATAACGCCGGGGCGGTCTTTTTATGTCCTACTGCTACAAGGGGTTGCGAACAATCGTAAAATATTTCACCTTTTGCTGTTGACTTGCCGATAAACATGGGCATAATGTTTTACAGGTAGGAGGCCAAGCGATGTATGAAGAAAAACGAGATGTGTTTATCGGCGCGAGAATTAGCAAGCGGGTCCATGACCGCCTGAAGTCTGAGGCCAAGAAGAACAAGACCACCAAGAGCGACCAGTTGCAGACCATTTTGCAGGAGCGGTACGCGAAGTAACTTTCTAAAGGAGGTCCGGCCTGTGGACCTGAATCACCTTACATCTTTGGCCTCAGCGTCCGGGCGTGTCGGGAATCAACTTCCCGAACAGGCCACGTCCGGCGCTGGGGCTATTACCGAGGATGGCCGCCGCGTGGCGGGTAAACGAAAGGAATTCTCATGTGCCAGTTAGCGAGTTTCAAGCACAACCCCGGAACGCTGGAAATCCGCGTGGCTGACCTGCGCAGCCACGGCGACACCGAAACGCTTCTCGGCATCCGGCCGGACTCTGAGCAGCCGGACCAGTGGCGCGATGGTCACTATCTGCCAGATGGCACCATTGAGTGCCGCACGGTCGAGGGCGACTCGCA
>Ga0265297_10002105_pt1 | contig 42417 bp, 64 predicted proteins | sample Munlanlwell13791_FD_192502 | JGI IMG/M metagenome (GOLD analysis project Ga0265297, IMG submission 192502) | Leachate microbial communities from a municipal landfill in Southern Ontario, Canada - Leachate well 137-91 | ecosystem: Engineered > Solid waste > Landfill > Unclassified | place... | reverse complement strand
ACCTCGTCAAAACTGTAGGGGAGAAGCTACCCCAGGTATTGACTAGAAATGCTGCCCCTAAAGTGGCTAAGAGTGTTGTAGGGGATATAGCCAAAGTTACGGAAGAAAAGGGTGGGGCTACTTTCAACCTGGTAACTGCTAAGAACTTAGCAGGAGAAAAGTTATTTGCTGTATCTGCTTTCCCTGAAAGGGCCTACACCAGCACCGGGGCCAAACTAACCAAGTCAGAACTTAGTGAGTTCATTACCAAGAACTCTGACCTGTTGAGCAGGTCTGATGTAAGTGTTGGCACCTGGTTCGACAAAGATATAAACAAGGTTGTAGCTGACATCGTGATAACTACCCCGAATAAAAAGTCGGCGTTATCGTATGCTACCGCCCATAACCAGAAAGCTATCTACGACCTGGCAAGTGGCAAGGAAATCTCTATCATGCGCCACTACGGAGAGACTGCTAGAACTACAGTCAGCCCGGAGTTCATGGGAACAGGACAGAGTGGTTCAGAGTCTAAGATGCTCCAAGAATACAAAGACGTATATGACAAGGGAGGGTTTGCCAAGCGTTCCTACTGGTACGAGGCCGGACAAAAAGAAGAGCCTCGCTTTGCTGGTAAAGCCGTGTCCTTTGCAGAGCGACCTGGAAAGGTATATGATGCTGCCACCGCGACCCCAGCAGAACAGCAGGCGTTTGAAGCAAAGAAGGCTGAACTTCTACAGGGGTTCAGGTCACAGTTCGGAGAGAACTTTGGCAACCTGGGACAGCAGGGTAGTGAAGTAGAGTACGCCACGGCTAAGGCTCTAGGGTATGAAGGATACGCAGCTAGGGGCGGTGTAGTTACTACCTTTGGCCCTACGGAAGCGATTACCCCGGTGAAATTTAACCTGACCCCGCAGGCCCCAGTAATTGCTAAACCAAAACCGATGTGGAGAACCGGGGATGTAGTGAAAGCTAAGATAGGCGGTTCCTACTCCTCGTTTGGTCTAGCCAACAAGAAAGACCTGGAAGCCATGGCCTTTGAACCCAATGCCCTGAAGTCTGCTTTACAATTTATGGCGAAAGCTCCGGGGGCAAGCAAGGCTCTCCGTGTTCTCAGCCCGCAGATGATAGAGAAGATTCCTACTGCTGCCGATGAAAAGATTTGGGGAGAAGGGATTACTGCTCTACACAAAGTATGGAGGGCAAAGATACTCCATGCCCAGGCTAGTGATATTACTAACCGGCAGGGGCAACAACTTTTATCTAAACTGTACCGGGTAGGCAACTCCAAGGACATCTTTGGGTTGACCCCAGAAGGGATAGTTACCAAGGGAGTCAAATCTAAACCGGGTACAGAGTCTATCTTTATCATGGATGTGCTGTCCAAACCGAACAATTACTATTGGGAAGACCCGGTTGCTTTGCAGTACGCCAAAGTGTACAACCAGATAGGTTCCCTGCAAACCAAGTCATTAACGAAGGCTGGGGTTAAGTTCCCAGAGATAGAACTTGGAGAGGGAGAGTTCTATGTTTCTCGCCGCGCGGCTGGGGTAGTCAACGAGGATGGTAGCCAGACTATTCTGGAGAAGGCCAAGGCAATTCCTGGCGGTATGCAGATTGGCAGCAAACCATACTACTTCAAAGCCCGTGACCCTCGCAGCCAGCAGGAAATGTTCAAGCAGGCCGGGATTATCTATGAAGGCCCAGAGGAAACGATGAAGGCTAGACTCCGGGCCACTGGTAAACTCCTAGCTAATAGCTTGGTAGTAGACGACCTGAAAAGCCTTGGAACCTTTGCCGGGGAGAAAGGCTTTAGGGCAGTAATGCAAGATGGCACTATCAACCTCCCGGCGTTCAGAGGCTACGTTCTTAAACCAGAACTGGCAGAGGCTACATCGACAGCAAACAAATTGTTTGCCCCAGAGAAAGATGTAGTAGACCACCTGCTCAAGATAGGGGACGATGTAAACGCTGCGGTGCGGTTTGTGCAGACAGGGTTTGACCCTGGTTTCTACGCAGTAAACTACCAGCTAGCGGCTACACAACCCATCACTTACGCCAGGGGTATCGCTAAAGGTATGCAGGTATTCTCTAATCCCCAGGTTATCAATGCCTACCGTGCTCGACCAGATGTGGTTGCCCTCTGGAACAAGATGGGGCAGACAACGCTGGCTGGCCTAGAAGCTACTGATATTACACAAGCAGCCCGTGGTGCTGGTCTGATAACAAAGGTGCCTCTGTTGAACAAACTGGGTAGCCGGTTCGAGAAGACGTTTGAGTTTATTGGTTATTACTACAGAACCGAAATGGCTATGGCTCTGGAACCCACGGCGTCGAAGCGTGGCATAACTGGTCTACAGCAATTAGCAGACCACTTGAACCACTTGACTGCCGTAGTAAACACAGAGTCTATGGGGGTTCCGGCCCGGCAGAGGTTGATTGAAGGCACTACGTTCTACGCTGCCCGGATGAAGAGAGCCGCGTTTGCTCTGTTCTTGGATGCTGCCCAGGGTGGGATTCGCGGGGACTTGGCTCGTAAGGCTCTTGGCAAGTGGATGGCTGGTGCCGCCGCTGCATTTACTGGACTGGCCTACGCTACAGGGCAGGAAGAACGGCTTAACCCGAACCACCCGCAGTCAATATTCCGTCCTGATGGCGGGGGATTCTTGAATATCAAGGTTGGCAATATGTGGGTGGGAGTCGGAGGCATGGCTCGTCAGATGCTCCGGCTTGGTGGAGAGATAGGGCAGGCTATGGTTACAGGTGACGACCCTTTGGAAAAGACCAAGAATCTTTCCGGGGCGTTTGCTACCTGGTACAGAAGCAGCGCGTCCCCGTTAGTTGGTATCGCCTGGGATGTTATATCAGGTAGAGACTTCCTTGGTAACAGGCTTGATACCCTTGGCGAGAAAGCTGCTGCTGAAGCACAACAGTTCTTGCCCTTCGGTGTTGCTACCGGGCTAGACTTTATACTGAGTGATGTAGAACCTAAAATTGGAGCAATAGCTGGCGGCGTGGAGTGGGTTGGCTTCCCGACCAGGCCGGTTAGCCTGTACGATAAACTGACTGCTACACAGCTAGACCTCTTGAAGAATACTGAGTTGACTACCATTGATGGCAACCCAGTAACCAAGTGGGACGACCTGAACGAAGGCCAGATACACGACCTGGAGGTAAAGAACCCAGAGTTGTCCGCCCTTGAGCAGCAGATTTCGGCGCAGTATTATTTGAACACGGCTGCTGAACCGTCTAGGGCTTGGTTCAACGCTAAGAACAGTGTAGCCGATAAATATAGCCAGCAAATGTTGAACCTGGTTCAACAGCTTAAAGCTGGCGATATTGACACCTACGAGTTCTTCAAACAGCGTAGTATTATCAAGGCAGAGAACAGGGCAGGTAAGGCTGTGGCCTGGGCCATGCGCCTAGACCTGGAAGGACTTACGGACGAACAAAAGGAAGAGCAGTACCGAGAGAACCAGAAGCCAGAAGATACCGCCATGGACGACTATCAAGAGGTCTGGGCAAACCCAGTGATTGGAAAGTATGGAGTTATTGACTGGGATGCCACCAAGAAAGCATCTGACTTCTTTCTTGAGCAACTGCCCCCGGAGATTCGTGATTACATTTTGAAACACAACAATGACTACCTCGATTATTTGCCCGATGAAGTCAAGGCTATTGAGCTTGAGATTAAACAGATAGCCGCTGAGGGTTCCGGGTGGTCAGACCTAGGTGGTGGCGGGGGCGGCTACAAACCTAGAACGGGAACGACAGCTACGAGTACATCATACCAAAGCCCAGAAAGAGAACCTTATAAACCAAGAGCTACAGCGAAGTAGGCTTCGGCCCATTTCGTGAGCAAATAAAATCGTGGAGGATAACATAGTGGTAGACCCAAAGAACCCAGCTTCATCGACAGAGGCAGAGCAGCTTCCTGCACAGCAGGGAACCGCCCCGGTCAAAGACGATGGAAAGGGGAAAGGCGAAACCCAACCTAGCGGGGAGGCCGCGAAAGCTCCAGTCAAGAAGGAAGAGGCCAAAGCATTTACTCCAGACGACTTCAAGAGGTACCAGGCTAGCAAAGACCGGGAGATAGCTGAACTCCAGAAGAAACACAAAGCAGAAGTCGAGAGTGTCCAATCTAAGATTACTGAGTTGGTTTCCAAGGAACGCGAGAGGGCTAAGTTCGATTTCATCAAGGAAGCTGAAGGCAAAGGCATCGACAAGGTAGAAGCCGCAGCTATCTTCGACAAACGAGTAAACCTTGAAGCCAAGGAATCAGAACTGTCCCGGCGCGAGAAAGAGATTAACGCTGCCCTTATGATGCTGGGGGCAGAGAGGTTAGTCAAAGAGCATAGCCTGGAACCTGCTTCTGTTGAGGAATTGCTGAAGGCTGAAGACCCGAAAGACATGGAGCGAATTGCTCTACGGTTGGAAGTGGAAAGGCTGCGTACTGGTACTCAACCGCCAGTCACAACGGATAAAGGTCAGCAGACCCCGGTTAAAGGCGACGACTGGAGTAAACTAGATGCTGACGGTAAACTGAACGCCTGGCTGAAACAAAATATTAAGGAGACTTAAAAATGGCTATTGCCACGCTTACTGAGGGCAACAAATACGATACTACTCATCTTTCTACTATCGTAATTGACTTGCTCACTAAAAAGAACGCCATCCTGCAAAATCTTCCCTTTGAAGAGTTGATGGGCAACTCTCTTACCTACGACCAGATTACTACGGACTCGACTGCTTCCTTCTACGCTCCTGGTGGAACGTGGTCTGAAAGCACCCACGTTATCACTCAACAGACCGTCACCCTGAAAATCCTCGGCGGCGACGTTGATATTGATAACTTCCTGTCTCGTACCCGTGGTCGTATCAATGTAACCCAGACGGCTCTCCAGAACAAGGTTAAGGCTATCAAAAACAAGTTCATGGAAACCTTTTACTACGGGGACGATTCCTCAGACGCTAATGCGTTTGATGGCCTCCAGGTTCTCATGACCAGCACTACCTACAACACTGTACACGCTGGTTCCAGCACCGGCAGCGCCCTGTCCATCAACAAGGTTCGCAGCGCAATCGACCTGAACTATGCCGATGGCATAGAGCTTATTGTTATGTCCAAGCTGATGCGGCGCAGCATAAGCACCTACTTTGACTCGATTGGCGATAAACTCCAGCCGGTCAATGCCCCCAGGTTCGGCGGGTTCGTACCCGGATTCGATGGTATCCCGATTGTAACCGACGACTTCATTCTGGATACCGAAACCGCTGCTTCCGGCGCTTACTCTGCCTCTACTGGTGGCGGCAACACGACCATCTTCCTGCTCAACTTCGGCCCCCAGGCGTGTTGTGGCGTCCAGGGCAGCAACCAGGTAGAAACCCAGGAACTCGGACAGCTTGAAACCAAGGACGCTACTCGATACCGCATTAAGTGGTACACTGGTCTTAAACTTGAAGACCTACGCTCCTGTGGTAAGGTCGATGGCGTTGATGCAGATGGTACGGTGACGGCATAAGGTAGAACCTTATACGCCCTTGCCATAAAATAACGAGGAGAAATAACTTAAAATGACCGTTGAAAATGAACTTGTAAGAGTGGGTACTACCGTCTTCCAGAACAGGTCTGAAATGCTGTTCCTGCCTGAGTATTGTATGCCGGAGCATATCAATACCACTATTCCTACTGAAGCTGACCTGTTCACCCAGTCTATATCCCAGAAGTATCCCATCGGTGCCCAGCTTCTCAAAGATGGAAACCTTTGGCGTTACTGCAAAGCTGGGGCAGCTATGGCTGCTTACGGCTTCCTGAAATGCAGCTACTACCAGGTTCCTGGTAAGGCTGGTAACAGCGCTACCTCTGGTTTTGAAGGTGCATTCTATGCTGCGGTTACTGCCGGGGACACCTCCTTCCAGATTGCTGACACGGCTGCTACCAAGAACCTGTATGCCGGTGCTCGTCTGCTTGTATACGACGACACCAATGTAGCTGGTCAACAGTATCGTGTAATTGGCAACGACGCTACCGATGCTACCTCCACTACCTGCTACATAGCCTCTCCCGGCTTCAAGTATGATACTGCTACCTCAGTAGGTATCACTATCTACTTGAACCCCTACCAGAATGTACGCAACTGTGCTGACGGCGGCGGCTATGCTTCTGCCATTGGTGCTGCCCGGTTAAGTGTAACCAGCGGCTACTACTTCTGGCTAACTACGGCTGGCCCTGTTAGCTGTTTGACTGGTGCTTCAACCTGGCCTGGTCAGACCCAGTACCAGCGCGACGTTTTCTGCAACACGGACGGTTCTATCATAACCGGCGCAAGTGGTACTACTGAACTGTACCAGAGAATCGGTTACTTGCTAGGCCGTACCGCTTCTGACTACGGCGACAACTTCGTGATGCTCCAGCTTGATACCCTTGGTGGAGCGTTCTAGTCCTAAAAATTATACCTGGGGGGAGCTTCAAAACTCCCCCCAAGGGGAACTAAAATGGTAGAACCAGTAAGAGGAATATCAACAGTAATAAACCCAGACGGCTCTATTGAATTTTGGGAACTAACAGATGGTTGGCACTCTGTAAAGACTATGCCAGCCGGGTCTTTAGCGACTGACGAAGAACTAGCGGCTCACACTCACCTCAGCCTGACAGACCTGGATATTTTGGGGCAACTGAGCACCAATGGCGACAAGGGAGTTACCGGGACATTTGATTCCAAGCTGCACACCTTGAGAAAACTCAAGGTTGCCAACGGAATAGTAATTGAGTTAGAGGTAGAATAAATCTAAATGCCCATCTACGAATATGTTTGTGACAAATGCGGAAAGAAGTCTGAGGAAGTAGTCTTGCCAGGGCAGGAAGAACCAAGCACCTGTCCTTGCGGCTCGGAGATACACAAAGTCCCCTCGACCTGTTCCTTCAAGATAATCTGGAAAGGGGTAGACCCGAAGAACTTTTACGATTCAGAGGGTCGCTGGCTTCCAGACAAAGACCCGGTTCACGGGTTATAGGAGGCGGCTATGCCTATACCAGTACCAGAAAGCACGGACGATATTGGAGTTTGTGTTCGCTTTCTCCGGCGAGAGAAGCCGCACATGAGCAGCGACCAGCGGGTAGCAATTTGCTTAGACCTTGCCCGTCAAAAGGGCAAAGACAAGAAGAAGGAGAAATAGGATGGCTTTTGCTGACGGGCAGACGAGCGCGACTATATTTTACGGGGAAAGCCCTGCGTCAATTAAGCTAGCCGGAACCGTTGTTAAGGGGGACGCTATCGGCTACAGTGGCGGCTGGAAGCGGGCCTTAGCCACGGTTGGAACCGCTATTCAAATGCGTTGCGTCGCCGGGGAAGATGGCGTATCAGGGCAGACCATCACGGCTTACTTTGGGTTCTGTATCGTAGGCGGCGACAGGTTCTCCGGGGGCACCGCTGGCAGTAGCGTGTATGTAGCCGAGAGCACCAGCAATGGTATGTACACCGAGACTGCCCCTAGTACAACCGGGGATTGCACCAAGATAGTCGGTATCGTGTTCGACGCTACGACCCTGCACCTGTATCCCTTCAAGAATAACGATAGCATAGCAACGTAGGAGTAAGAAATGTCATTGTATAGCACCACCCGCGACGAACTGGTAGAACGTATCTGTCGGGTAGGTCTTGGTGAATGGTGGGCCGGGACTACTACGGCGGCTGGCAGCACTACGACCTTAGTGGACAGCAGCCGGGGGGAAGAGGACGACTTCTTCAACAACCTGGAATCCTGGGTGTATCTGCGAAGCGGGACGTACAAAGGTGCAGAGAAGAAAGTGTCTGACTGGGCACTTTCAGGAACTACCCTTACCTTTGGCCCGGCTACTGGGGCAGCACCAGGTTCGGGTATTTTGTATTCTATCCACTCGCCACAGTGGAAGCGCTCGACTATCCACTCTGTCATTAACATGGCAATCGACGAGGCCAATGCCCAGAAGAACTTTGTCGAAATGATAGACGAAACCAATGTTACTTTAGCAGCGGGGGTCTACGAGTACAATGTTCCTGCTGGGTTCATGTATATCTACCGTATCACAATGGCAGACGTAAACGGTGACTTCACCAATGAGCCGATTCCTCCACACCAGTATAGAATAGTACGCGGCTCTGGAATCCCCAAGATACAGTTCATCAAGACCCCGGATGATATGAAAACATACGACCTGGGCAACGACTCTAACTACTACACCGGCCTCTGGGGAGAGAGTGAACTGACAGATAGCAGAGCCTTACGAATAGAGGGTCTAGGCAAACACGCTCATTTAACTTTAGACACAGACGCCTGCACAGTTTCTCCTAACTTTGTCGTGGCCTTTGCTTCCGCGTGGCTGCTGGCTAACTCTGCCAATGAAAAAGACTACACTGAACGATATAAGACAATGGCCCGGATGGTAGAACTGGAACGCCCCAAGGCGTTTACTAAGTTCCCCCCGGACAGTAAGAGGGTGTTCTAGTGGCAACGAAGGTTGTTCGCAAAGACGAGATACTGCTTAATGGTGTACGATACAAGCTGTCTGGCCCGGTTCGACCAACACTAGCTTCTGTCATGCCTGGGAAAGTAGTAACCGGGGATTACTCAGAAACAGATGAACCAACTGCTTCCGCCTGGATTATGGACGACCAGCGCGGGGGCATACTCATTGAGGAAATGGACGAGGCGGTGCACGTTGACCGTTCCTGGTGGAGTACCTGTGACACCCGGTACAAGAAAGAAATAACTCTAGGGCCACTGGTATCTTCTGTTGCTTCTCCTACTCCTGCTACTGTTGCTATAATAAATGGAGACTGCGAGCTAGAAACTGGCTGGACAAACGGGGCGAGAAGTGCTGCTAGAGCACAAGGAGGCAGTTACTCTTGGGGAAACATAAGTAGCGACCCTACTTACCAGGATGCTACTAACTATTACCGGGGAGCACCATATACGTTCTCGATGTATGTATGGTGCCCTGCTGGTACTAACGGTAAGCTGACTATTGATGATGGAGTAGGTACTAGCGATAGTAGCTTGGCTACTGCTGCCGCCTGGACACTATTAACAGTGACTAGAACACTTAGCCTTGCGGCAACCAGACTACGGCTTAAAATTACAGAGGGGTCTACTAGCAGTACCATATTTGCTGATACTGCTACGATTACCAGAGGTACTTCTGCCGTAGGAAACCCGAACTATCTAATTACTTTTAACAGTAACCTTTATGCTGCCTTTGGTCGCTGGGTAGCAAAGCTAAACGCTACCGGGGACGCTTGGACTCTTCTCGCGTATATGCCTGCTACAATCACAGGGCTTATCTCTACAGTAAATAGCACTCTAGTTATTGCGCTAGGTGATGGCACCAACTACGTCTACATGAATACTTCTGAGGTATTTACTCAAACAGATGTTTCAGGAGTAGACAAGGGCATCACCTGGAGCAACAAATTCTACGCAATCAATACTTCCGGGCAGCTAAAGTACGCGGCTACTCCCAACGCCGCCAGCCCTGCGTTTACCAACGACGCTGTGTTGCCCCTGGATGCTAGACCAGCCAAAAATCTGTTCCTGTACCGCGACGCCGACGGAGTAGAAATCATCTACGCCTCGTCTACTGTAGGCTTGTATGCCCATGACAACACAAACACGCTGTTCTTAGCCACCGAACTGTCCCTACCTAAGCATCCTAATGCAGGTGTAGGGGCTTGCCGCTGGCAAGACGCCTCTTATATTCCTTCTGGCCTTTCCTTGTACAAGTACGCTGCCGGGTCAACCGCTACGATACAAAATGTCGGACTGGACAAGGACGATGGCCTGCCCTCTGAATATAACGCAGAAATAATCTCGTTGATACCAGGGCAGACACACTTGTATGCCCTTCTGGATTCCACACAGTCCACGGGAACCTCTACCTCTTCACTTATGTCCTACGATGGTGGCGGCTGGAGTCCCATGTGGATTGATTCTGCCACGGAACAGACTATGACATCGGGTGTTGAGGCTTCTGTATATGCCTACCGCTTGTGGTTTATAACTAACAACGTCACCAACTATGTTGTCCTCCAGCGGGGCAGCACGAAACCTAAGAAGAACTCTGCCTATGTCTATGCTGCCTCCGGGGTTCACATTACACCCTGGTTCGATGCCGGGTGGAAACGAGAAGACAAGGTTGCAATACGAGTAAAGATTGATGTGGCTGACGCCTCGGCTACGGAAACGGTAGTAGTCAAGTACCGACTCAACCATACCTACGGTACAATAGCCGACGGCTGGACTACCCTAGGTACTATCACAGCCGGCGGAGAAACAGAGTATAGCTTTGCTTCAAGTGTCGGGGTATCGTTCCGCGACATACAGTTCCGATTCGACCTGGCGCGAGGTGGGACGACAACTACCAGCCCCATTATACGCTCCGTAGTCTTGTCCTACATTAAGAGGTCGCGTGTCGCCTGGGGCTACCGGGTGGACATCGACTGCCGACTAGACTACGACGGCAGAAGCCCCGTAGACCAAATCTCTGCCCTAAGAACGGCTACCTCGGCCTCTACTTTGCTAGTGTTCAACTTCGACGGCACCGACAGATATGTTGAAGTAAAGAACATTTCAGGGCAGAACACAACCGGCAAGCGCGGGGATGGGATGTACTCGCTGCTCCTGGTGGAAGTGTAATGCCAATAACAAGAGAGAATGTACCCCCGGAGTGGCCTGGCAGCGCCCCAGAATATGCAGTTTACCTTGCCTTGAAACAACTAGGCTACATCGAAGGGGAAGACTTTATCTACCAGTCTCCGCAAGCAGGTGGTCGGCAGGAATATGGCGGGGCTGTTTTAGACTTTACTATGCCAGACTTGAACATGGCAATAAATGTGCAGAGCCGGTACTACCACTCTGGCTTCGCGGAAAGGACTCACGATGCTTATGTACGAGCTATGATGGCTTCTTGGGGTATGAATGTTATTTATATTGACGAGGACATGGCTATGCAAAACGCTAGATACTATGTACAAGAAGCCATAGCGGGCCGTGACCACTCGACAGGAAGGGGCTAAAATGGAAGACCACGAAATATTAACTATGTTGGCTAACCTAGACAAGAAGACAGATGAGCTTTCTAGTGCTGTCACTGAAATAAAAACAGCCCTGACCTTTGACGGTACAGGGCTGATTCCTTCGTTCAAGCAACATTGTGAAAAGAACAATAAGCTGGAAGATGATTTCCTAAAGTTCCGGCGTCAGGTTCTTATAGTCTTTGGTGTACTGGTCGGCAGCGGTGTGCTGGGGGTGAGCATCTGGGAAGTCTTCAAATGAGTAGCGTGTTGGGGCACCATTGAATGTGCCTCGCATAACTCCACCCCGCAGCTACACGAATATTTAGCTTCGTTAAGGCAAGTTCTTATACTACAGAGCTTGCCTTTTCTTTTTAGCTGTCGCCGGGTACAGTAGTGTATGTCTTGGCAGGAGTATGTCCTGTGCTGTTTATCCCCGGCCCCGACCAGGGTGACTCCAACCGCGCCACACTTTGAACAGGTAAGGTACTTGTCCATTAGCTTATCTCCAGCGTGATAGTTCTAGGGATAAGAACACTAAAAGTTTTCTCTGGGCTAATTGCGCTAGAGTACACACCATCGTTGCCGATGGTAGCTACTACCAGATAAGTCCCTGGTTGGGTAGCCTCATAGGTTACGCTGTAACTCTTATCTTCTAAGGTAGCCCCCGTTATTACATCAGTGCTTCCTAATGGTGTAGTTATTGCCACTGTTATAACCTCTGCCGCTGCTACCTGGTCGCTTACGCCGCCACTAAATGTTTTCATTTCTCCTACTATTGGTTCCTCCTCTGTAGATTGTACCGCGCCGATATTGTTTCCTCTGTACTTTACTGGGGCAGTATCATCATTGATGTTCGGCAATACTACACCTGCCCCTATAGCCGGAGAACCCGGACTCAAGTTGAAATCACCGATTGTGACATCAACAAACAGCGGGTCTACATCTTCCAGGTTGCTGCCCAAGACGTAGTTAGTTGCCGCTGCTCCCCACTTTATCAGTTTGTACCCGGTGTCCCGGTGGCTCAGGATATTGCTAGTCATAACACAGTCGGTGCCGTCTGGTTCGTGGCCCCACTCGATAGCATACCTGTCCGTATAGATGATGTTGTTTTGGCAGATGTGGTTGTACACGCCGTAGTTCTTGGCGCTGAAGCCAATGCTGCCAGCCATGCCCCAGAAGCTATTGTTGTAGCAGTAGACTCTGCCCGCGCCTTTCCCAGAACCAAGTAGGCCATTAACTCCTACAATACGTTTAGTCTTGTCGGCGCAGACCTGGTTGAACAGGATGTAAGCCGGGCCTTCGAGCACGGGGGCAACTGTGATACCAAGCATGGAAGACTTTATCTTGTTCCCCCAGGCTCTAGTGTTGATGCAGCCACCTTCTATTTGTATGCCGTCGTCCCACGCCTCGGTTATCTCGTTCTCGTATACGTCACAGTCGTTGAGGGTAGCGGTAGACCCTTCTGGCCCGCCGCCGATACCATCCCAGGGTTCACCGTGTATCTTATTGTGCCGGAATACAAGCTGCTCCCCGGCTCTCCAGTGGTAAATACCGTTCCTGTCTCCTAGGGCGTTAGGGTTAGTAACATATATGTCACAGTTCTGGACAGTCACACGAGAAGCCGCGTAGTCAATACGGATTGAGGAGATAGACGGGGAGTCTACAGCCGTCGGCCCGTTGTTTGCTAGCTGGCAGCCATCTAAGATAACATCGTGTACCTGCCCCTCTATGTTTTCTCCAGATACTAAGATGCCGGTGTCGGGGGTGTCTTTAACAAGAAGGCCAACAAGAACAATATAAGAAGCTCTAACAACTACTGAGCCAATATTGTTTTCAAGGCAAGTATAGTAGATATACCCTTCGGGTGTACCTGATTCAGTTATCGTAGTCCCCGAAGTTATAATTTTTAGTTCTGCCATAGGTGGATGGCTGTTGCGAGTCTTAAATGTTTTAGTAACTCCCCCGACTTCTACCTCGTAGTCAGTGTTCTCTTTCAGCCAGAAGATACTGCCCCGGAACTCTTTTATCAGAGCATAGTTATACAGGGTGTGGGCACGGTGCCACACGCCACCGGCTTCTCTGAACTGTATCGTCGGGGTAGAAGTCTCGTCGGTATACTTTACCGTAACCCCGGCACACTCAAAGGAAGGAATCACATCTACTGTCAACATAGGTTCTTCCTCATTTTATCCTCGTCTATTATTCTCAGGGTTACAAACTGCTTGCCGAGCACACTTTCAGGTGGGTTCATTTCGGGGAATTTGTAAACGGCATCAACGTGAACATACTTCACGGGGAACAGACGTAGCAGCCACTCAGGAAAGAACTGTAGTTTGAAAGCCTGGAACCATCCCCTGGGGTAACGACAGAGGGTGTCGTGTTGTGTGAGGATAGTTATTACAGCCTGCCCCAGTAGCTTTCCAGGCTGGTTTGCTTCCAGGGATACTCTTACGCGGGAAGGGTCTAGCTGGATTCCTTGTGCTATACTGGCAAGGACGATGTACTTATGTGTTTCAAAGGTGAGCTTCTCAAGAATCGCGCCTTGTAGAGCTTCATCTTTTTTCATTAAGGTTTCCCATCACCCATATCCAAAGTTTCGTGCTACTGTAACCGATGAGAGCAAGAATCCCAGTGAATAGCCAGCCCCGGCAGTATTCCCCCGCGCCAAACAGGAAGCCAGCATACGTCGCTAACACTAGCTCCATTATGCCCATGAGGGCTACCGCTTCTTTCGCTATCTTGTATAGCAGGCGGGGGCTTTTCATCAAAATTCTCACTCATAGTTTTTATGCCCACCCGAAGAGGGTGCGAGACTAGTGCCTCGATACGCCTCTTCGGGTCTACTCCCGTACTTCTATTATACCACGCCGCCAGGGGAGGATGTCAAGGTCTTTTGTCGGGGTATTTTGGTTTTTTCTCCCCGTGTAAAATCCGAGCCAGCTTTGCGTAGACATGGACATCACGCAGCCGGGTGTCTACGTTCTCTACCTTACCCTCATACTGTCCGTTGAGCATCCACAGGGCGGCGTCAAGCTGCTTCATCATGTAAACCAGGGCAACTACGGTAGGGTCTACCAGCCTAAGATTCGGGTACAGACCCAGTATACTAGCCACCCTATTAAAATTACCCAGAGGGTCGCCGCCACCAGCATAGTCAGCGTTCTTTTCGTCATGTAACCTCTGCTCTTCTTCGGCGATTTCTTTGAATCTAGGATGCCCTGCCATTTATTACCTCCAATACTTCTTTCCAACTCTTAACCCTCTTTAACTCCCCTAGGATATTCTTGCAGCCCCGGTTCCACGGCTGGTCGAATAGGAGCTTGTTTTCTGCTCCAGTATCCATAAGTTTCTGAGGGCTGTCGTCAACGTGGTATACATATCTAGGACGACTGTAAGCGTGTTCTCGGCTGTACAAATCCTCGAAAGGTATCTTGTTTTCTTTAAGCCACTGGTAAAGTGCGTAGTCCCCTATTATCTTTGCCCGATTACTGTATATGAAAACAAGGTGTTGACTATGTAGTTTTTTAAGGGCTTGTAACGCCCCAGGGATGAAGTTTGGTTTATTGTAGGCTTCCTCTTCCCACATCTTAGAAACCAAGTCTCCTGGTAGCCCCAGACAATCCTCGATAGAGTAAGAATGTATTAACTTATTGTCTACAGATACCCCAAAATGTTTCTTTAACATTTTAGGAAAGTCATATTGACAAACTACTCCATCTATATCAACAATAACAGTGCTCATAACTTCTTCATACTCTTCATATAGGGCAGAGTAATGCAAGCAAGACGCTCAAGAATCTCTACGTCCACGATGTTGTGTTTGACGATAGCATCCATTGAAGCCTTGTCCCCGTTCATTCCGGCACTTACCCAGAGGTTGCCTTCGACTCCGTGTTTGCTGCCCAGGTTAAAGTATTCTGCCAGGGCTTCAAGACGACGCCGCGCTACAAGGATGTTAGCCTTGGCGATAGCGTAAGTGTCCAAGTGGAACATTGGAGGCAACGGGGGCATACCATAGTGAATCATCTTGGCCCGGAGGTAAGGTACATCAAAACCCGTGTTATGGCTACCAAACCCCTCTGATATATAAGTGCCAGTGGAAGTGCTGAGAGCAACGGTTTCTTGGGTTCCAATAGGAGTGATACTTTGTACCGTTAGACGCTCTGGGTTATATACTTTTACTGACCCAAGAAGACTAGCATCAAACTTACGGAGAAGTCTACCTGGTCTAACACTTCCTAGAAAGCGCAAATTTTCAGATAAACCTCCGAGTATTCCTACCTGTCTCATATGTGGTTGAGGCCTGTCGTAAGCATTACAGGAAAATCTAAAACCCTCTTCTGCTAACAATGAACAAGCATAGTCTAAAGTTTCCCCGGTGGCTTGTGTAGCGGCTATCTGAAAACCGTTCTTTCCCCACCGGCTTTCCCCAGCAGATTTACATTGATTTATGTTTCCTTCTCCATCAAAGAACCCAGCAAGGTATCCTTTTTGGTAGGATGTTTTCTCACTTTTCCATACTGGAAGCAGTCTATGTATTTCATCCCCTGGTCTTAATTCTTGGGTTTCCTTCCACGTATACCCGGACTCTGAATCTCTCTGGCATAACCAGGGATGGTCTAGTGTAGCAGTCAATACTGTACTGTCCGATAGCTTTATCTCTGCTACCTTCTTAGGCATGATGCCGGTGTGGGTAACTACAGACTTACGCCAACCCCTTCTTCCAAACTTTACTAAGGGGAACTCATCAAACGCAAGAAGTTCTTGGCCTACCAGTAACTTCTCAGAAGGTACATACTGTAAGTCTGATGTTAAAACTTTGTGACCTGGGGTTAAACAACCATAATGACTCACTACTACCGAGTGCTTACCGAGTTCACGCGCAACATCGGCTACCATAGCCGAGTCGTCTGCCCTCTCGTTCTTCCAGGTCGGGTAGTCGTCGGCCCTCCATATCAGGGTGTCTTTGCCAAACGGCTTGATAGCCGCGGTCAGAAGAACAGAGAAGTCGGCCTTCAAGTTGGTCGTTTCCAGGTCGAAGCACACGAAGTCCAGGTCTACGATAGGCCGGGTGGCTAGGATTTCTCCGATAGCCGTGAGCATATCTTCTCTGCCTGGGGCACCGGGGCAGGCTTCTACTGCTTCGATTCTCTCTGTGTTGCCCTCGCTGCGCCAGTGTTTGGCTGTGTCATAGGTACAGCCATAGACGTTCTTTGCCATGTCTTTCTTCTGTTCATGGGTTGCAGAGTCCCAAGCCGTGCAAAACTTAGTGTATTCTTGACCTTCTGGTTTCTTTCTAGCTACCAATCTTTTCCTCACTTTTCATAGCTTCCAGCCATGTCCTACCCACACCTACTTCAACCGGGAAGTTGATACCTTCGATTGTCGTGATGTTAGGCAAATATTCTCCAAGCCAATGAGCATAGTCCTTGGCTTTATTTTCTTCAATTTCAAATACCAGTTCATCGTGCACCTGGAGCAACATTGGGGCAGAGTGCTTGTAGTGCAAGTCAATCATAGCCAGCTTTACAATCTCCCCCGCTGTCCCCTGGATAGGCATATTGATGCCCTCTTTCTCGCCCTCTTTCCGAACCCGCCAGTCGTCAGCGTACAAAGCATCAATCCGGCGGCACCTGCCGAAGTGTGTGTACATTCTCTTCGTTGCCCGGACTTCCTCGATACACTTGTCCTGGTACTGCTTGACCTTGGGGTACTTCCTGTACCACCACTCGATGATTTCCTTGGCCTGGTCGATGGGAATATTGTATTCTCTCGACAGCTTCCACGCCTCTCCCTTGTAGAGCATCAGGAAGTTGATAATCTTGGCGTTACTGCGGTCTATTTTGAATCCGTGGTTTACCAAGAAGTCAGAGGTTTCCTGGTGGATGTCTCTGCCCTGCTGGAAGACCTCCTGCATTACCTCGTCGCCAGTAAGGGCAGCAAATACCCGTAGCTCAATCTGGCTGTAGTCTGCCCGAACCAGCAATTTTCCCTGGGGGGCAACAAAAAGACTACGCATGGTGCTGTTTTCTTTCGGCACGTTCTGTAGGTTGGGTTTGGCACTAGACAGTCTGCCCGTAGCCGTCGAGGTCTGCTTGAACTCACAGTGTATCTTGCCCTCTGGGGTCAGCCTGTCCATGTACGTCTTGATATAGGTGTTCTTTTCCTGGTAGAGTTCCTTGTACCTCACAATCTTCTTTACTACCGGGTCGTCAATGGTTTCCAGAACTTCCTTAGCTACTGACGGCTGCTTGGTATCGGTGAACATGAACGGTTCAATACCAAGGGTAGTATAAACATACTTCTGTACGTCCTTGGTAGAGTATGGGTTCAAGTCTGGAGGCAGTTCAATCTTCCCCATTTCCTCGTCAATAGCTTTAGAGTATTCTGTCATGAAGCGTGGGTCTAGGCTAATGCCTCGGTCTTCCATAGCCATGAGCACTCTGGTCAACGGGGTGTCGATAGTCCAGAAATGCTCTGGCAGCTTCGGCTTCCACTGTTCCCACAACAGAAGTGTGGACACGGAATCAGCGGCGTTGTATTCAGGTATTAGGTCAGGCTTATTGTAGACTTCTTCCCAGGTCTTCATCTGCATACCCAGGTGTCTACGCGCCAAGTACTTCAATCCAAGGCCGCCGACCATGCCCACATCTGTCTGGGATTCCTCGGTCTTGACATCCATCTTACCCATGCCCAAGCAGTACGCAGCTACCATAGTGTCCACCGTGTCTGCCGGGGCTTTCATCCCGTTCCTCTCAAGAACCCGGATGTCCCACTTGCTGTTGTGCATAATATACCGGCCTAAAAACTGGTGGTCACGGATAGGCCTGTAGAGTGCCTTAACGCAAATCCTGCCCTGGTCGTCGCGGTATGCCATAGACCATTGGCCTAACGTACCATCGGGGTCGTTTTCTGTATCCAGGGAGATTTCAGCACAGCGCGGAAACTCCTCTGTGACAACATAGCTGGCATCTACCTTCTTCGGTAGGTTCTCCCAGTCGTCAAGCATTGTGCTCTTCAACCGGGGCTGACGAAACGCTGCCGCCGGATGGTACATAGCAAGCACTGTCATTTTCTTGTCGGTTCCAGGGATAGGATACTCAAACTGGGTGCCGTGGACTGTTTTTATTCCATACGGAGAGAACAGACCAAGGGGTACAGCGCCAAGAGTAATCACATACTCTGGCTGTATCATCATGATTTCCTGGTGCAAGAAAGGCAGACACATCCTCTGCTCTTTCTTCTTGGGAGTCCTGTTCTCAGGGGGTCGGCACCGCACGGTATTAGTTAGGTAGCATTGGTTCATGTCAATCCTGGCTAGCGCCAGGTACTCATTCAACCGCTTACCTGACCTACCTACAAAGGGGCACCCCGCTAGGTCTTCCTCACGACCAGGGGCTTCACCAATGATAACATACTTGGCATCAAGGGTGCCGTACCCCGGCACCGGGGCAGTACAACCGGCCCGAAGCTCACAAAGAGAGCAGGCCGATATGTTATCCCTTAGCTGTTTCGCCGCCTGTTTCTTTGGGAGGCTCAACAGGCTTGTCGCTGGGGACAGGTCTGCTATCTTTACTTCCGGCATCTACGTCCCAACCTTTCCGTACAATTTCTTCGGCCTGTAGAACTGTCTTGGGGATGAATCGTTCTATAGCATCGTCCAAGTCTTCCTTGAAATCCAGCAGGGCAGCAGGAGTTACGAAAGCCAGGATAGGTATAGGCTGTCCCTGCTTTATCATCGTCAGGAAAACGTACCCGTTGCTGTGTTGAAAGAATCCCCAAAGACTATCCATCGGGCCGTCCGGGGGAGCACCTGTCTGTGTAATCATTTGGCCTCTTTCTTAGGCATTGGTATGCCTAGGAGCAGCATTAACTGTTCGTGTGTTAAGTTTTTGTGTTCGGTGTCGCACAGGTCAAGGGCAAACCGGCAATCGGTTATCCGAGTAACAATATCTTTGCCTGCACGTTTAGTAGTAAGAGCAACGTCAGCGAGTCCCTTGGTTCGCTTGAACCCGTCAATGTCCTGCTCCCCGGTAGCCTGGTCGTTGACGTAGACATCTTTAAGGTACTGGATAGCCACCAGGTTCATACCCATAGTCAACGGGTAGCGCAGCACCCAAGCCATGTTCGAGTTAGGTTCGCCGTAGTTCCGCGCCTTGCCGATGTCATGCCCCAGCTTTTCCTCGAAGGCGCTGCGGACAATCTCCCAAAGGTGCGTCCCGGTGTCGAGGATAACAGTAGCGAACTTCTTGCCGGACACATCTTCCTGGTACTGCTTGTGTATCTCTTCCCAGAGTTTGTGCGCCCAGGCTGGGCCGCTTGCAACTGAGTATTGCACCGGGATTTGGTAGTTACGGATAACGATTTCTTTCTTCGCGAATTTTGTTTCTGCTACATACTGTGCCCCTCCCTCGAAAGAGTACAACACTATTGGAGCAGGCCAGGTTAGCGCCAGGTGAGTTTTGCCCGTCTTCGGCGGCCCGGATATTACCGTGGAAATGTTTGGTATTAACAATCTTATCTTCTCCTATTCTATGGCTCTACGTTTAGGCTTGTTCAGAATATGTATTGGTTTATCCTTGCCCCGTACAGCCATGCCAAAGTTTTCAGCTACCTTGACACACTCTAAAATTGCCTGGTCAACCGCCGATTCCAGCCCGTAGCAGTTGAAGACGTTAAGGATAGCAGCATACTGTCCCCGTAGCTGGAAAAGCAGTTTTTTGTAATCGTCCTCTGGTATCTTCGGGTATTCTTTCTTTGCCGTCATTTGCAATCAACCCCATTAAAAGGGCAGTATTCACATTCCCATTCCTGCCCGGTAGCCAGGGCAGCGGCTCTAGGCAGCAGGAACCCCTCTCTCACTGTCAAGAAGTCTTCTCTGCGTCTCTTCAGCCACTCCCAGTTACCGTCGATTTCTTCCTGGGTGAACTCAATGTTCCAGGCACTAAGGGTCGGGTGCTTACTGTTTAACTTGTTAGCTTTCTTCTCTTCCTTGGTTGCCCCCCTGGGGAACACCCATGCCCAGTCGCCCATGTTTTCCAAACGTGACAGTTTCGCGGTCAACGAATTTGTTACCTTGCACTGAGCCATGATTTGTTTAATCCAGGCTATATTTTCTTCTACGGGCTTTCCTGAGCTTTGGTCGGTGCTCTTCAACTCCCAGGGTATCAGCTTATCCCCGACCCCTAGTGCTACAAGGGTATCAGGTGTCACGACGATACCATCAAGTTCAATCGCGGTGTCCGGCTCGAATGTCCCGGTGAGCCATCTTTGGGTAGAGTACCCTTTAGCATACCTTAACTGCTCGTCCTCTGTCGGCGCAAGTTTCCTCACCTTTCTTAGCGCCTGCTTATTCAAGCAGTACACAAGGTCTGTACTGTGCACCCCGGAACGGTCACTAAGTTCCCTCTCTGCCATCCTCTTCAGGATGAAATCCTTGAAGGCGTCGTCGCGGGTCACTATCATTTCTTTACCTCTAGTTGTACCACTTTAGAAACGCATCCTCTTGGTATGATGAGGCAGTCGGCTACGGTTCCTTGCTCGTGGTTGTATGATAGGGCAAGCAACACTCTCTTTGAATCCTGTGTTACCAACCAGCCAATGCTTTCACAATGAGCCGGGGTAAACTTGACTGCCTCTTCGCCGTGTCTCCATCCTTGAATACCGCAAGTGTCTTCCCAGTAAACCCTAACCGGCCTTAGTACCCTCACTCTTAGCCTCCTGAATAAGCCCGCTGTCGTCCAGCTTTAGCTTGAGCAGGTCTACCAGCGAGCCGTCCCTAGCGGCGTCCATGTACTTAGCCTGCTTGCTAATCCGGGCATCCAGGGCCAGGGTTCGGTACATCTGCTCCGGGGACTTGCCGATGAGCTTACTGATAACATACTTCTCAAGCTCTTCTGGGCTACCTGCCCCGGAACCTTCAGCAAAGACAAAGTTTTCCTGGGTGATGTCAGCCAGGTCGCCGGTCTTGTTGTCCTTCTTCTTGTAGAGCAGAACTTCCTGCTTTCTCAAGACAACCGGGGTGTTGAACATATCAACCACGGCGGTCTTTATTTTCGGGTTGCTCTTGATGAACTCGTCACGCTTGTCTTTCTTCAACTGCCGCCACGATTCCACGGTATCCACAAGACCAAGCTGTTTTGCTACGATGCCCTCGGCGCTCATCACAAAACCACGGGTAAAGAAGCCCTTGTCGCTCGGCTTGTCATGTCCTGGTGGGGCGTAGCTCATCCAGGTCTTGAACGCTCCCTCAGTCAACTCTGGGGCAGGAGTGCCAGGCTTCATTTCGGTAATCTCGGCATCTTCCAATACAATAACAACCTGGTCATTTGGGGTTCGCTCCCCTTCCTTCGGGGTGTAGCTGCTCTTCTGCCTCTTCAAAGGCTGGAGAACCCCCTTGACTTCGACGATTGCATCAAAGGAACTTCCCGATGCTTCGTCACTACTGAGAAATAATGTGTCTGACAATGTATCCTCCTACTAAATTATTTGTTCTTTAGACAATAATCCACTGGGTTTCTCTGCCCTTGGTGCCCTAGCGCTTAGAGACTGGCGTTTGTTCTAGGTAGGGGGAAATCTCAACCCAGTGGTGATGAGAGGTCAATCCTCTCACCTCTATTATACCACGCCGCCTGTACCCGATGTCAAGACGGTGGGGGATATTAAAGAGTATCCTCGCCCTCCCCTGGGCACTCTAGCCCGTAATGTTCCCCGTATGGCTTACCGCAAAGTTTACACGGCGTTTCCATGCTGGGCCAAGCCTCTCCGAACTGTTGTTTCTTGCACTCCATTTCTTCATCCGGCTTCATTTTTGTACCTCTGCTAACTTGTACTCCCCCGGCTTGACTTTTTCAACCGTACCTGCTTTGACTAAATCTTTTAACGCTTCGTATATTGCCTTATGCCCTCCTACATCCTGGTCTTCCAGGTCTTTCGGCGTTACTGTAATCCCCGCCTGTGTTCCCCTGGTAACAGCGTCTAGTACCCGCTGCTTTACAGTTGGCTTGCCATCGGTTACGACAAACTCGAACTGCTCCATCTGGACTTCTATTGGTTCCGGGGGCAACTCAGCGTGGCGCATGAGCTTCGGGTTCAACCGCGCCCGGTGTGCCTGCTCCCGGTTCGAGGTCTTGGTCATTTCAATGTAGCTGTCCACCCAGTCTTCCAAGACGCTGCTGCCCCGGCCCCCCCGTGCCAAGTCCTTGCCCGGATGGTGCATTACAACAAAAGATAGCCCCAGTTCTGCCCGGTATGCGTCGATAAGTTCATCGAGGAAGTCCAGTACTATCAAGACATCATGGCTTTCCTTCTCGTCGCCCTTGAGAATCTTGTACAACGGGTCGAGGATAACCACGTTGGGCATAACCTCTTCAACCGCCCTCTTTAGCATATCCTTCCCGGCGCTGGTGTCCAGCTTCATGCCAAAGGTAGTACCAACGTAGACGCCGGAGTAGTCCCGGCCTGTCATTTTCATACGCTGCTGAAGTATCTCGACGCCAAGCTCGAACTGTAGATAGAGGACTCGACCTGTGTTTGTGGGCAGACCCAGAAATGGAAGTTCGTTGGTGATGCTCCGGGCTAGCTGCAAGCACAGGAAGCTCTTGCCAGACTTAGGCTGCCCGTAAATTACCATCTTGCCCTGTTTGGGTAGCCAGTCCTTGATATAATACGGCGAGTGCGCCAGGGGCAGCCTGGAAAACGATGTCCCCTCGTAGCAGAACCCGCCCAGGGGCTTTTCTATTAACTTGGGCAGAAGCTCCGGGTCTACTTCGTCGTAGTAGACGAACTTAGTCTGCCCTTCTTCTTCAATAAGGAAGCCTTCTCTAGGCATCTGGTTCCACCGACGGGTCAAGTACAGCTATTGTAGTTTTAGCTACGACGCATAACCTTTTGTTTTCTACTACTACTTCTGCCCACCCTGGGTGTGCTTGTAATATCTTTATTAACTCGTCTACTCTCATGTTCTTCCTTCCTTAGTGCCTTTTCTCTGGCCTTGATTCCTCTGGTGACTTCCTTAGTGCTCAACCTGCGTGGTACAGGCGGCTCTTTCGGGCCGACGGGATGTTTCTTCAGCACGTCCTCGCGCTTCCCTAACCACACGGGCAGACCTAGCTTTGCGTGGGTGCCCCAGGCGTTGTTACTTTCATAGAATACCTGTCCGTCAGCCGACCAGCAGTTACGTTGTTCCATTGGGCATCTCCCCTCTTTTAAGTGCGTCAATAAATACCTTAAATACGTCAGCATCGAACCAAAAGTAATCACTAAAGTATGCCATTACCGAAGCATCACATTGTTCTAATGCAGCTTTCTTCTCTAGCCACTCCCCTTCGCTTTTGTTTACCTGGTAGCGGTTGGAGGGTAAGCCTTTAGCTTTCATTTGTCCCCTCCTCCCGAATAAAAATAATAAACAAACCCGCTATTTGTATTGTTGTCATCAAAATACCAAAATAGGCGGTAATGATATGATGGTTTCATTTTCATTTGTCCTCTCCTAGTTTTCTGAAAAACTCTTGCTTTACATCATCACGAATAATACTTATACATTTGGAAGCGGGTTCACCTAAAAAGTGTGTGATAGCCCCGACAGAATCATTATTCCGTAGAAGATAGTGCTTAGTGCCGCTATCTAGTTCAACGTGGTATAACCCACATCTACTATCAGTATCTTTATTATGAAATTCATAAACGACATCTAATATTTTCATTTGTCCTCTCCTGTTTCTTTAATGAAGGCTTGCCACTCATCCATTGGAGTGTACCAGTAGAACTCTTTACAGTGGCTATTAGGGTCGTAGAATTTGCGATTGTGTTTCTCTATCCACTTCATAAACTCCCTCTTAGCATCCCTCTTGGCCTGTTCAATCTTCTGCTCATAATAGGGCTGGATGAGGGAGAGGATTTGGATAGCCCACTTGCGGTCATAATCTTTCACTTCTTCGGAAAGTTCCGAGTAAGGAATCCACATTGTTCTCCAGCGTTTTATCCTGTCCTCTGATAAAGTCTCATTCTTATATAAGTTAATAGACCAATCTTCCCACTCATTATGGATTGCTTCGGCAATCTGCTCTTTCAAATCATCTGGCTTTTTGCCAGTACCTTTGCAAGCTTGGCACTCCTCAAAACCATCCGAGGCTCTACCCGAGTAAGATTTGATACCCTTGTCGCCACACTCAGGGCATACATCATAATCTTCAGGGTCACGCATAATCATTTCTTTACCTCAATAGCCTTTAGAATAGCTTGACGGGCTTCCTCAAAAGCCTCTGATTTCTGATACCTTAGAAATGAACTGTGTGGATTCTCCACCTTCTCAATTTCCTCTCTTATCTGTTGGAGAGTCAGTTTGGCCTGGTGCAAGTCCCGATGTGAGTCAGATTCAATCAGTTTCAGTTCCATTTCTTTACTCCTTAATCTAGGTGGGGTAAGGGCTGGGTCGTTAGCAATTCCCCATTTACCTAAGCACAGCACCCCCATCCCCTTACCTAGTTGCCAGCCTACTCTTTCAATGGAAGAACGACTGCCTGTCAATCACCCGCCACTTTGGGTAGCTGGCTTGTGCTGGCTCGGTCAAGACTTCCCACGTTGCTTCCGATACTTTAGTGACACCAGCACTATTAAGTTGTTAGCCTCCTAAACTTTCCTTCTTTCCAGTATCTTCCCCGCCCGGTTTTCTTCTCGTGGCACCCAGGTAAACTTAATCTCATAGGGCAGAGTAACCCTTAACACCTGTTCTACGACATGGGCAAGCACTTGCATACCAGCATCCTTTACCTCATACACAGGCTCTTGGTAAGTCCTGCCCATCTTCTTCATCAGGCCATTCAACTGCCGGACTACAAGCTGAGAGTCACTTATAATCTCGGCAGGAAACGGAGGGGGGGCTGTCCACCGGGCCAGGTGCAGCAGCGCCCCCAGGACAGCCAGGTACTCGCTCTCATTGTGGCTGCACCCTGCCGGGTTGTCGAATATCTTTGGTTCACTGTCTTCCGGCAGGAAACAATACTCGGTGTTACTTCCATCACACCAAATCTTCACTGTCTTCTTCTCCCTCTAACCATTTCAAGTAGTCCTGGTAAACCTCGCACTCGCAGCCTGCTTCTAATAGGCAAGGCTTGTCGTTCAAGGTACATATTTCGGGGTGGTAATATACTTCATCCCTGTAAGTAAAGCTGCCTCCCCGTGCATCCGGGCACCTCGGTCTAGTCTCCATACTACCTCCCTGTACCTCTATTATACCACACCCCCAGTGGGGGTTGTCAACCCTGGCGGTCTTCCTCTTCGTCCTCAAACGGCTGGCTGAATCCAGACCTCTTCGGCGGCCTATGCTCTGGAATCCTTCCTATCCTGACGATGCTGGGGAACGGTGCCCCCTTCGGCGTTCTGGACAGGGCAGACTCCATAGCTTGCCACCATTCGATGAATAGTTTTTTCTTTACTATCTCCCGGTTCAATCGTGCTCTTGAGAAGTCTGGGCAACCAATGTCCCTAGCGATATAGGGCAGACCATTGATGATTACCCGTCGTTCTCCAAGCATTTATTTTCTCCCTTCAAACCGGCTATCTGTTTAGCTAAACCTCTTGCCGACCCCTCTCCAACAAAGGGTATCTGGACGATAGTGTCATACTCTTGTGCCACGTGGACTTCCCCGGTTGCTGTCAGGCGCGGCCTGACGTAGATGTTTCCCGTGAACATGGTGTCTACTATTCCATCAACCTCTTGTGCCACTATCTCTCCCAGGTCGGGCATTGTATTGTTCCCGTCCTCGTTCTCTACTACCTTTGGAGCAGGCAGCGGCTCTTGTACCTTTTTGATAAGGTCTTTCAAAGTACCTCTCCAGATAGGAACGTGGTGCTCCGGCTTCGTGTGGTCGTAGATAAGGATTTCCTCGTCTATGCCACCAGTTGAAAAGTTCAAATGTTTTACCCTAAGTGCTCCAATCTTTTCACCAGTTAGCCAAGACTCTTGGCTAATATACCCAGTATCCTTTAACTTTACTTCCATTAGAACCCTCCTCCGTTGACTTCCGGGCCATAATCCCGCCCGGAGATTTTGTAGCCGTACTTTGCCGCGAACTCTTCCAGGCTGACCCCCGGCATCAAGCGCTCTGTTCGGTAAGAGAAGCCGCTGTGCCAGCCCGCCAATTTCTGCGCCACGGCTACGGTTTCCTCCTCTTCCTCGATAGGAGCACAGTTAGTTTGCTCGCCATCTTCATAATGGTCGGTATAGATTATCCAGTCGCCGCTTTTTCCGCTGCGGATAACAACGACGCGGGCTTTGCTGGTGTCCTGGTCAATCTTGAGGGGCAGATGGAATACCGGCTTATCACACGGCCCCCCATAGCGGGACACAAGAATTAACTTCTCCTCCTCGGCTAGTTCCAGACCGGATTTCTCCCAGACTGTATCGTGATGTTGGCCTATATTATCAGCCATAGTATCAAAGGAACTAAAATCTTTCGGCGCTACTTTTCGGGCATACTCCATTATCTTTTCCTTGACTACCTCCGTTTCGGGTCTGCCGCCGATGATACGGTTGCCCTCCTCGAAAGTACCCTCCTCACAGCACTTTGCCGGAGACTCTTTTTCTTTCACCTTGTAAACCTTGAACCACATAGCCTCCTGCGCTGACAGGACGCCATCAGCTACCTCGTACCCCTGGTTTGGCTTCATATAATGGAACCCGTGCCTGTCGAAGAGGCCTATATAGTCCTTGCCGTCTTTAAGATAGACAAGGGCTTCGCCTCCCCCACTAGCAGTTACTTTTACTTCTGCCGTAACTTTATCGGTGATGTCAACCTTGCTTCCGATTTTGCCATGACCTTCTGTGCTTTCTTCCTCCCGCCCGATTATCTCGATGTCCTCTTCGTCTACCCAACAGTTAGAGGACTCGCGACCATCTATCGATGCAGCGTGGCCTTTCATGTCTTCTCCGTAAACACCCAGCCTTGTGATAGTCCCTAGACTGCCAACTTTAATACCGATACCTTTCTTGATAACCTTGAACCTGTCTCCGACCTGAACGCGGTCAAAGTCGATGTCGTTTTCACTGACCGCCCAGGGATGGAAGGGGTCGTAGCTGTTCTTTGGCAAGATGAGCTTGTAACAGCCATAGTCAAATTTCCCCTTGATGTAACCCCTTGCGCCAACGTGGATTACATTGTCTGTCGACGGCACATCCTTGATAACTACTACCTTGTCTCCTTCCTTGAATTTGTCAACCATTGTTTTTCCTCCTATTAAATTTTTGTATTGCTAAGATAATCCACCCTACTGCCAGCACTGCCGTAGCTAGGGCAGACACCTTCAGACCAAGAGTTGCGAACCCGACCACATAGGCGGCTACTACTGCCCCGGTGAGCGCCGATGTTTTCAACGGAGGTTTGTCCTTGCCACGGATAGCAGGCCATAACGCGGCGGCATTTATAACTGTACCTGCTAAGAATAACCAGTCTTGCCAAATCATTACTTAACCTCTGGGTTGGGTACAGTACCCTGCCCTACGACTATACATATAGTCGTAGGGGGGAGGGACACTGTAACCCCGAAGCTACCGACGCTCAACATTTTTTCGACCTCGCTGTACCCCCATTTTGAGACTGGCTGTACCCCCTAGTCGTCTTCCTCGTCGTCCTCTTCCAGCCTTTCCCTAGACTTGTCTAACTGTCTGGGGCAGACGAAGCTCTCAGGAAACCCACCGCGGAAGGGGCTGTTCTGGTTCACGTCTCGGCAGACTTCAACGGTAGTTTCGTGCGCCGCCGGTACGGAACAGTCCTTGCAGGCTTCCTCGATGCTTATGAAGGTGGTTTCTATCGGCCTGCCAAGAAACTTGTACTTGATAGTGTTGCCGTTGATTTCAAAGTCAGTGTATAAGCCCATTATTCTACCTCCAAAAAGAATGATTTTGTTTTCTCGTAAAGGTTGTACTGGATTACGTGCCAGCTTTCTTCTCTTCCTAGTTTAGGAAGCTGATTTAGCTCTTGAAGTTCTCCCGTGAACTCTGCCCCGCGCCCTAAAACCCGCTTCATCCACTGTGCTTCGCGGTAGTTCAGGACGAGGGTAACAGTCAGGTCGGGAATTTCCGGCTCTTCTTCCTCTTCCAAGGACTCTACCACCGCGAAGAAGCGGGCAAGGTTTTCGTCCTCGAAACCAAGCTCATAGCAGTTCTTTCCGTACTGTTCAACAAGAGGGCAGACACGGCCTTCAACGGCGCAGGTATCTCGCCAATTTTTCTGGAAGCTCTCTTCTAGGTTGTCCTCGTCCCGACGAGCAAATTCGCAGCAAGGGCAGGCATAACGATACCGCTGCGACCAGTCCTGTCCTTCAAAGGTTCTCAAAAATTCCCGTTTACTCATTTCCAGTTCCTTGATTCTGTCCCAGAGCTTTTTGGTTTCCTTGATTGCTTTTTGTTTAGTCAGTTTCATTTTCTCCTTCCTTCCATAAACATTTTGATGCAGTTTATTATTGCTGCTACTACTCCACTCGCAACAAACAGCCACATAACCACGACCTCGGTTATCTCTATGAGCTTTGACTGGTCGTTCCAAGCCCCGCTATAATACAAGTACAGGATGTCAAGAGCTACCCCCGACATTAGCAGGTTGGTTACTACCAGCCAGAATCGCAGGGGAATTTTTAGCTTCATCCTACCTCCTGTTCCATCTGCTCTCTATCAAGGGCAGAGTGTATATTTTGAATGGCTTGGTGTTTACATAGGGCATATCATACCTTGAGTCCGGCGCGGTTTTGTTATACCAGCTATCTTCTCCCTCGGCTTTCCTCCTCGCTACGTTTTCCCGTGACCTTGCGGCGGCCTCGATGTCTTCGCACATTAAGGCGTCTGGTTTCATTTAGTCTTCTCCCAGCTTGTTATATTTTTCGCACTCTTCGTTGGTGCAGACAAAGCCCTCGTCTACGCTGCCTTCTCGGTCTTCTCCACATTCGGGGCAGGTTCGAGGGCAGCTACCGCTTCCATCGTGCTCCTGTTCTTCCTCGCCGCAGTCAGCACATATTTTGCAAGCAGGGCAGATGGGTGGTTCACAGGAAGCATAGTTGAAGGTATCTACTGTGCACTCTCGGTTATTACAATGAGCTTGGTTAATACTAAACATTGTTCTCTCCTCGCCCCCTCTGGGGCAGTTCTACTACTAGATTAGCACACTCTCCGGCGGTTGTCAAGTCGAGGCTACAGGCTATTGTCCATTCCGTGCCAAGATATAAACGGGCTTGAATTGCTAGGAACTTTTCCAGTCTTGGGGCAGACACCGAAGCCCCAGACATCCTCGCCGTTTGAAAAGCCGCCTAATCGCTTGAGATAGTGTGGTTTGCCACACTCTGGGCATTTCCGCTTCGGCGGGTGCTTGTGGTAGTAAAGCCATCCTGCTCCCATAGTAGCCTCCTCTTAAAATAGACTCCTTGAAGCTAAGGTAGCCAATCCTTAGCTTCGGGCAGGCTATTTTAGTCCGATGAACTTCTCAGCCTCGCTCTCCCCATCGAGCATACCGCCGAGATAGGGTACTTCATAGACTTCGGGAGTGCCGTTTTCCTCGTCGTCCGTGATGTCCCCGTTCTCGTCCAGATACGGCGGGTCATTGTAGTAGTCAAACTCCCCAATCACCCAATCCTTGAAGTTCTCGTCACTCCCGTCCTCTCTGGCTCTCAGCCAGCCTCGTAGCAGGTCGTCCCCGTAGGTTTCAAAGAAGCGTAAGAAAGTCATTCTATCCATTGGATACCTCCTCGGCAAATTCTACCCCTGTGAGAAGCTTCCCGTCCCAACTTATCTCGCTAGCCTCAGAGTCTTCGGCTAATGTTTTGGCCTCTTCCCTGCTTCTGGCCTCGACCATCATATCGCCGTATTCGGTTCTGTGGAAGACTACCCTATAGGTCTTCTTAGGCTTGAGTTCTAGCTTCTCAACTATTAGTTTACAGGCCAGACAACCATCTCCCACCTTGTCGAGTACCTCGTCTGGAGAGTGCAGGGCAAACTCTAGTATATGACTCATATCGGTGGCGTCCAGTTTCGCTAAGTCCTTTGCAGTCCATAGATTCGTTGTTACCATTTCGACATTCCTCCTCGCCCCTATTAGGGCAACAGTATCTTATCACATCCGTTCCGGCGTTGTCAAGTTGAGCCTAGTTCCTCCAATCGTCCAGCACCGCCGCTACCCGATGGTGCTGCCAGTCAAAGCCTTTTCTCCCTACAAGTACCAGTCTAGCCATCCGAGTAGCTTTGGACTCCGGCCTAGGGTAGCTCGGTTCTACCCAAGGCAGGGCAAGTAAAGAATCTGGTTGTAACATTGTCTGCCTCCTAAAATAGCCTATATTGCCTTAGTCCATCGGCAAACGACCCGTTCGACTTACGAGCCTCTGCCCAGATATTAGCTTGATGATGCGCCGGAGATATACCCAAAGCTCCGGCCTCGTCCTGTACTAGCTTCTCAAGCTGCTTGTATAGCTTTGCACTCGGAGATTTTAGCTTTATCTCATAGTGCCTCAAGACCCAGATGTCAACCGTGACACACTGTTCGTTGCCTATCAAGTTCTCGTAAAACCGGCTAACCTTCTGGCCTTGCAAGGGCAAGTCTTGAGCTACACGCTGGATATTCGACCAGTGAGTCCGATTAAAGCCGTTCCTCGCCAGCCTACCTTCTCGAAGCTGCCAGTATGCCTTCTTAGCCAATGTAAGATTGCATTTGACGCTTGCATGAGGACTGGTAGCGGCTAGAAGGGCAGCAAACAGCTTCCAGTCCTGCCCATAGACTCGCTTGATAGCGGTTCTGGACTCCGAGTACCAGTTAGCGGACATAAGGCTTCTCTCCCTTCTTAGGCTTGAATTGCTGGTATCCAGACTCAACAGCTTCCTTGAGTCCGTCCAGCATATCTTGTCCGTACCCCTTGGCAATAGCGATACCTTGCAAAGCGCCTACGAGGTAGCACCAGTTCCAGTCTCGAAAGCGTCTGGCCTCGGCAGGCTCGCAAACAGTTCGGGCTATAGCATACTTGCAGCCTCGTTCTTCCGGCGTTTGACAGCCTTTTCCATTGGGCATAGCATAGTAACAATGCATTATATCTCTTCCTCCTCGTCCTGCAATACAAACCATAGCAGGGCTAAGAATATCACTAGCAAACATAAGGCAGCTATCATAGGGCAACCTCCTGTCAAATTAGCTTCCTTAGAGCCTATCAACCTAGGCTGGTAGGCTCTGGGCAAGCTATTTGGCTACGTATAGCTTGGAGAACGGGGCAAGCACTTTGCAGTCCTTGGCAGGCTGGTAGGCCTGATACTGATGCTTGCGCCCATCGGCGGGGACGGCTTCAAGCTGGAATACCTTGTCGCCAATCTTGACTTCGATGCTCTCTGCGTTGACCTTTGATTCTTTAGCCACGTTTGAACTCCTCTGGCCTGCTACCCTTGCGGTGTAGGCTTCTGGCCTTGCCCCGACCTGTTCGGGACGCCTTAATTAGAGCACACACAGTTCGAGCCTGTCAAAGGGAGAAGGGGACTATAGGGGAAGAGAGTACCAGAGAAGCGGAAAGGGAGACTGGCAGGCTCAGGCTAATTGTCCTTGCCTGTCCCCGTTTCCTAAAAAAGAGAGGTTTACATCACATTTAGTACAGTTAACTTTACATTACGCTCAGTTGTAGGGCAGCCTAGGCAAGCATAGGCAGGGCAGAGGCCTGCGCCCAAGGCCGAAGCTGGCGGCGGCAGAGGAGATAGGGGAAAGTGCTTGCACTTCGCGTTGCTTTACAGTCCGGTATGATACCCAACAGTACGTTTTATGGATTAGGACGGGTACTATTCCCAATCATTTTGCCCAAACATTCTATCTCACCCGAAGCTGATATAATTTGCCAATCCGTTTATAGCTCAAGCTACCAAACAATAGGATACAATACTTCTCGGCTGGTTGTTACTATCCTCTACCCCGGTAGACCTCTGCCCCCAGTACAGAAACTTTTAACATGGATACTTGACAAACCATCCACTCGGTATGGTACAATAGAGGTAGGGGGTGACAATACTATGGATACTCAAAGAAGAAAAGAACAAAGGAAGAGATACAGACAAAGTATAGCCGGTAAGGAAGCAGAAAGAAAATATAGGAGAAGCCTTGCTGGTAGAGAAACTGAGAAGAAGTACAGGAAGTCGCCAGCAGGAAAGGCTGCGAGAAGAAAGTATGAAAAGGAATATAGAAGAAGATACAGAACTACACCTAAAGGTATCTATAAAACATTACGCCATAACTCTAAGAATAAACCAGACTACAAGATAGTTGTGGTTACTAGAGAAGAGTTCATATCTTGGCTCCAAGAACAAGAGCAGGTGTGTCATTACTGCGGTGCAAAATTTACTAATAGTAGAGGTGACTCTGAAAGAACAGTTGACAGAAAAGATAATAACCTACCCTACCAACTAGGAAATATAGTGCTATCCTGCCGCCGGTGCAACCGGGTCAAAAGTAACATTTTTACAGAAACCCAAATGTTAGAAATCGCCCAAAGATACTTCAAAGTATCTGGTAACAGTCCCCTACCCGCACTATAGATACTTACGTATCTATAGTGAGGTAGTAGGGTACAGTCCTCAACCGCGCCTACCGCGAGGCTAACTAAAAACTTGTATGGTGTCCCCCCATACATGAGCCTAGCTGTCCCCTTTTGCCGAAAATTCCAGGCACGGGGGGGACACCTCTAGGGGACTAAAAATATTTTTTGAAAACCGGCAAAATCCCCTTGACAAGCTATGCCCCGGTGTGGTATAATATAAGTAGGGAGAGCTTTTATTGCAATACCCTTACATAGTTCCCATCGAACAAGCCCGCGTCGGGGACATAGTTCTGTGCGACAGGGGCGGTTTTCTAGCCGCTGCCCTGTCTTTTCTTATTCAGAAGGTCAAAGAGCCGCGCTGGGACAGGAAGAAATGGCACACGATGCCTGTCGTCGGGCCAGGACTGGTATTCGACGCCCGGTGGCCCCATCTAAAGATAGTCGGCATAGATACTTTTGACCTCTCCAAGCTCACCGTTTGGAGAATCATGGACAGGCCCGACCCCTACCGGGTCTACAAGTTCCTACAAACCTACACTGGTTGCCCTTATGATGCCCTTGTCTATCTCTGGACAGCCATTCGCGTGTTCTGGCGCTCGTTTCCGCGTATCCTCAACAGGGCTTTTAGCTGCTGGGAGATAACCTTCTGCTTTATCGATGAAATGGGTGCCGATTTCCAATCAGATTTCGAGTACCCGTTCATAACGGACTTCTTGAAATGGGTTGGAGCACTAAAGTAGACAAGAAGTACAAGCTCCGTTGCCCCAAATGCTCTTATCGGTACGCCGTGGTTGCCCCGGAAGAACCTATTTGGGAGACTTGCCCTGTTTGTGGGCATGGTGAGGAGATTGGAAAGTTCATTGAGGTAAAATGCCAAGACCAAAAGGTGTAAAGAATCGACCCGGCTACAAGAAACCTGGGCCGAGGCCAAGTTACTACCTTCCCAAGATGGATGCCCAGAAAGCCATCGAGTTGAAGCAGGAAATAGTCAGGATGCTGGGCCGGGGGGAAGTAAAGACTCTTACCGAAGCAGCCGAGGCAGTTGGCATATCACCAAGTTTAGCCCACCAATGGGTCAAGAAGGACGAAGAGTTCAAGGAACTAATAGGAGTAACTAAACAGGTACTTGGCGACAGGATTGAACGGGAACTAATCGACAGTCCTAACGTAGTGGCTAAAATATTCTTACTCAAGGGATACAAGCCGGAGTTTAGGGACAACGCCAAGGTAATAGTTACTGACAGCCGGATAACCGAACTACTCGAAGAACTAAAGAAAGCAGGCCAGCCTACCGTAACCGTAGAGCCGGTAGAGATAAAAGAACTTCCACCAGGAGAGAGAGAAAATGTTGAAAGCACTAGCCCGTGAGCAAATCACAGTTTCAAGCACCGCCAAGACCCTTACCGCGACCTACTTTGCTAGCTCTAGTTATATCGTGCACTTCGCACGAATCCAGGTGCTAGGCTACCAGGTTCGGGCCACCTATGAAGGTACTGCCCCAGTAGCTTCAACTACGGGGGACTTACTTAATGTTGGTGATGTGATTGAAGTCTGGGGCACCGAAGACCTAAAGAACTTCAAGGCTATACGAGAGAGTAGCGACGCGACTCTGGTAGTTACATACTTCGGCGTGCCTAAATAGTCTAGGAGAGAGAAAATGACTGTTAAAACTGTAAATCATAATCCAACTGGCTCTGGCGGGGACTTCCTGCCCCCGGCCGACAATACCTACAATCTTGGTTCTACTAGCTTTAGCTGGAAGGAACTTCATGTAGAAACAGTAGTCTATGCTACCAGCGTTGCTGGAAACTGGTCGCCTAGTGCAGATGATACCTACGACCTTGGCACCGCCCTCCTACAATGGAGGAACCTGTATGTCGATGGGGTTGCCTATGTAGATTCTCTACAGTCCGATGGTATTGCCTACATAGGAGACACCGCCGATACTAACGTAACCATAGGCCTTGTTATCAACCAAGGGGAAGCTGACAACCATATCCTCACTCTTAAATCCTCTGACGTTGCCCATGCAGTTGTAAGTTCCATAGAAGCAGATACCTATGGCTTCTTCAAGAAAGTAGAGAACAACGCTGGTGGTCTTCGTATCTGCGGCTTTAGTGATTCTGACTCTACCACCAAGGTAGCCATAGAACTTTTCGGTTATCCCGGAGTTACACTCGATACTACCCATTCTACTGCTGGTAGAAGTATGGTAGAGATTAGTGGTTTGAAAGCTGTTTCTGGGGCAGACCCAATAGCAGCCAACTCAAACATATTTGGAATACGCCCATATCAAGGTGCCGGGGCTTACCTAACCGTGTTCATGGTAGATGTTGAGGGAGATATTTGGTCAAACGGTGGGATTGCTGCTAATGGCGCTCTCACTGGCATTACCAACGCACAGTTTACTCCTGCCACCGGCGCTTCCGTCAATGTCGGTACTTCCTGCAACTTCAAACGCTTTTACTCCGAAGTCACCCTCGCCACTGACAACGCGGAAACCGATGTAGGTCTGACACCTGCTGCCGTTATCCTGACTGCGGCTATCCGTGTCTCGGTAGAAATCCAGGGGCTTGACTCTGCCGACCATCACATCCAACTCGGTATCAACGGGTCTGCTGCCAAGTATGTTGACGTGGCGCAGGGTAGCGCCGCTACGACTATCTCCGTCAATAAGAAAGGCAATTACAAGTTCGACCCGTCCACCGGCACCGAGGCGGCTGCTCTCAAACTAACCATAACTGGCGGGGCTGACCAGACACCTACAGCCGGTAAAGTCTATGTCGAAGTTATCTACCTTGAGTCTGCCAATTTAGCCGACGTATAGGACGGTTTAACAAATGAGAGTTACAGTAAAAGAACTCAAAGACAACGCCCAAAAACTTATAGAGGAGAAAATAAAGGATGCAGAGCGAGAAGCCATCCGACTTGACCTTGCCGGAGAAGCCAAGCGAAGAAAAGAAAGTGAACTTGTCGTTGACACAAACTGAACTTGCCCTAATATCAATAATGGTCGCCAACGCTCAAATACCCGGCAGGGCAGCGGAGGTATATATCAACCTAAGAAATAAAGTTAACGAAGGTGTAAAAATTATAAATGGTAACTGACCTTAGAGATAAATATGGGCAGCCAATATCAGTAGACTCCCAACACATTACCGGCACCACAGGCACTAGTTATGTAGCAACATTATCTTGGGAGTGTGCTGATATTGCCCAGAAGTCTATCCTATTGAAGAACTCTAGTAGCACAAATACCTTGTACTTCAAACTAGTTGGGTACCTAGCTACAAGTGGTTTAGGGCAGTCCATAGTCAGTGAGACTTCTCTGGCAGCCGGGGCTACAGTAGAATTTAGATACGAGGATTTCTGGTGCACATTGGTTTTATCGGTAAAGAACAACTCCGGGGGCTGTGACTACGAGTTAGACTATGGGGGTGTACCCTACTAATGGTATTCACTCCTACCCTTATAAACTACACAGACCGGCCCGCCCAGGTACGCTCGGCTACTATTGTTGTAGCTGCCCATGATGCTACTGACCGAGAACGACGTAATGCTGACCTTGTTTGTCGTGGGGTGGACGACCAGACTGTAATACAGGAGGCAATCGACTATCTAAGCGGAACCGGGGGGATAGTACAACTCACTACTGGTGATTTTGAGATTTCCGGGTTCATAGACCCAGGAGATTATGTCTGGACTAGAGGGATGGGGCGAGCTACTCTGCTTGACATGGCTCTACTCAGCACAGATGTAGGGTTCCACGCTGGGGCAGACGGTATTGCTGCTCGTACTGGTTTCAAGATTTCCGACCTACGGGTAGATGGTAACTTCGCAGGTACAGACAATAACAGTGATACCTCTCTGTTTCAGTTTCACGATTGTACCGATATTGAAATTGACAATGTTGAAGCTAACCGTTCACAAAGTACAGCCTTCTATGTCCTGGGGCCATCAACCAGTGGAATAAGAATCCATAACTTCAGAGGTACAGGAAGTTCCCGTGGACTTATTGAGATTGCCGAGGGAACTAACATAGAGATAAACCACGTCGTGTCCATAGAGGATAATGTTACCAACAAAGGCCCTAGTATTAACCTAGAGGGTGGAGCAAGCAGGACAATCTCAAACGCCCGCTTGAACAACATATATGTTAAATCTCCCACTGGGGCAAACACTGGAATCTCAATAGACGGGGATGCTTTATCCGGGGTTGTTCTAACCAATTTTACTATAGAGGGGTTGGCAATCCACCAGCTTCGTATCGTGGGTACAAGTCTAGTCAGAGTATCTAATGGGGTCATAACTGGGGGCACTAATAGTGTTACCCTGGATGCTGACAACCGGGCAATAAACCGTTTGTCTATCAGTGACCTTACTCTTTATACCCCGGTGTCTGCTGGTATCGCCTGTAACTTCTCACTTACTAGTGCTAAGATTCACGTTAGGAATATAGACATCTACGGAGAAAGCTTTACATCCCTTGGAGTTGTTGTAGCCGCCGCCCCAGACGACGACGTGACTAGCTTTTATCTTGATGATACTCATATTTATAATGTAGTGTCAGAAGGTGTACGGGACGCTACTGCTAAGATTACCCAGCATAATGTTACGGTAGTATAGGAGTCTAGTTGCCCAATAAAACACAAATTGACATCATATTCAAAAAACTAGGCTACGTCCCCAGCGACGAGCAGGCTGCTGTACATTATAGTCCTGCCCGGACGCGACTAGCCGCCGGGGGAGAAAGGTCGGGGAAGAGTTATCTAGCCGCCAACGACTTGCTTGCCCGGATGTGGGAAGGAAAGCTCTACTGGCTCGTAGCTGCTGACTACGAAAGAACTAGGGCAGAGTTCAATTACATACAGGAGGGTTTGGACAAACTTGGTTGGCCTTATGAAGCTACCAAGTACATAGACCCTGGAGAGATACTGGTAGAAGGCGGGTTCCGCATTGTTACCAAGTCCTCAAAAGACCCGCGTAAACTGGCTATGGAAGCTCCTGATGGAATTATTGGTTGTGAGTCCAGCCAGTTAGAGTACGAAGACTTCCTGAGAATCAGAGGTCGTCTTGCTGAACGCCGCGGGTGGGCACTGCTGGAAGGAAGTTTCGAGAGCAGTCTAGGCTGGTATCCTGCCCTATATAAGAAAGGGCTTGCCGCGACCCCGGACTTTGCTTCATTCTCACTGCCCACCTGGTCTAACCGTAAGGTGTTCCCAGGGGGCCGGGAAGACCCGGAGATATTATCACTAGAGCGTGACTTGCCCCCAGAGTATTTCTTGGAAAGGTTCGGTGGTGTACCCTGTCCTCCGAAGGGACTGGTGTTGCCAGAGTTCAATATGGCAACCCATACTGGCATTGGAGGTATGTTCGAGTTCGACCAGACCTTAGATGTCGAGATATGGGTAGACCCTGGGTTCCAGCACTTCTACGCCGTGGAAGTAGTCCAGAAGAAGGGTGACATAGTTTATGTCATTGATGAAATATACGAGAGAGGTCTAGTCACCCAGGACATTATCACTATCTGCCAGAAGCGCCCATGGTGGCCTAATGTTAAAGGTGGTGCCATCGACGTAGCCGCGACACAGCACCAAGGGCAGGCCCCGGTACAACAGATATGGTTGAAGGACAGCGGGATATTCCTGCGGAGCAAGAAGGTTCGTATCAAGGACGGGGTGGAGAGATTTAAGACTGCCCTGAAGGTTCACCCTATAACCGGGAGTCCTGCGATACTCATAAACCTGTCAAAATGCAAAGGGCTAATAAGTGAACTAGGTGGTCTGCCCAACCCTGTGACGGGGCAGGAAGCAACCTATAAGTGGCGGCTCGATAGAGACAACCATGTTATCGGTGATGTCCCAGACGACAAGAACAATGATGCAGTAAAGGCTGTCACCTATGGCCTGATAGATATGCTGGGCTATACTCCTCGTAAAGAGGGTAAATCTAAGACCCGGTACTACTAGGGGGAAACTTGAAGGAAATGACCCAGAGCGAGTTCAAAAATACGAGTGCTGAAAACATCAAGAAGTTGATGCCTATTGGATTGACAGTCAATGGAGAAATCTTTGCTGTCGTATCCCCTAGCGACGGGGTTATTGTAGTATCTGACCTGCACCCCAGGGTGCGCAATATGCTTCGGCAACAGGAACTCCGGGCCAGGGCGGGTATGCCAAAGCCAGAAAGAATACGCCTTGACGAGCTTGAAGCCAAGGCAGAAGAAGTAGAGTCTGAGGGATAAAAATGCCCATCTTGAAGAACCCAGAGAAAGTTACTAAAGCAGTAGAAGAGTTCCAGCACGACAGCGTGTTTATGAAACTACGCGAGCGCTGGAAGACTGACTTCAAACTGTACCGGCTGGAAGAATACAAGGCGGCAAAAGGGTACTTCGCTTATACCACCAATGCCCCTTTGATTCTAGCCAAGAAAGGTCTGTCTCTTCTTACGCAGTCCAAGCTACAGATTACGATACCATCTGATGCTATGTATGCTGTAGACCGCACAACCGCCTCCAATATGGAACGGTTCATTTATGGTAGTCTGTATCTCAACGACGACAGAAGACTTAAACTCAACCAGGGCAGACTCAAGAATGCGCTGGCCTGGTTCCTGTCTATCCGGGGTAGTGTGTTCGTCAAGGTGTTCTTGAACAAGAACGCAAAAGGTGATACCGTCGTGGAAATCGACGCCTTCGACCCTTACAATACTTCCTATGCCCCCGGCAAGAATGGTAACATCTGGACGGTTCACACTCGTACAATAAGCCGTGAAGAGGCCAAGGAACTTTACGGAGTAGAGGTCAACAGTAAGACTACCGAGCTACATGATTGCTGGGAAGAGAAAGAACACTATATTATCATCGGCAACAAGTATGCCGTAGAACCAGAGCTTCACGGACTGGACTACTGCCCCGTGTTCAGAATACAGGCTGGTGATATGCCCTATGTACAACAGGACGATTACCAGTTTACTAACACCCATTCTGGGGAATCAATATTTGATGCCAACCGTAGAATCTTCCCGCTGCTGAATAAGATAATCTCTGACATGATAACTGTGGTGGCCCGCGGTGTGAAGACTCCGCTGGCTGAATGGACACATGATGGAGAACCTAGAGTAGACTCTGACATCTACCAGGTAGAAAAGGCCGGGGTCATTACGATGCAGGTCGGAGAAGATATTAAGCCTATCCTGCAACCTACTATGCCCGTAGACGCTATGAATCTCTTACAGTTTGTCAGCGGAGAATACCAGCGTGGAGGGTTCTCTCATGTAAGCCTCGGAGAACTTGGGTTCCGGCTGTCTGGGTTTGCTATCAACCAGTTGCAGGCGGCTATTGATACAGTAGTTGCCCCGTATGCTTCTGCCATGGAAGATGCCTACCGACTGATTGCTGCTACTCTACCTAAACAGTACGCCAGCGGAAAGTTCAAGCCGCTGCCGGTTCGCGGCAGAACTAGCAAGGGTGAACCCTTTGGCTACCCGGAGGCACAGATTATCAAACCTAGCGAAGTCAAGAGTGACTGGATTCTCGAAGTCTCAATTACTCCTTCGCTACCTAAAGATGATGCTCAGAAGTACCAGTTGGCTCAACTTGCTGGTCAACCAGACGCTTACGGTCAGCCTCTACTGTCTCGCCAGTCCCGGCAGGAAATTGTCGGGGTGGAAGACACCGACCTGGAAGAGAACAAGATTGATGCTGAGTGGGCGGCTTCCCTCAGTGTCAACAGACTCAAGGCTATATTCGACGCTCAGTTGGAGCGAGGAGAAACTGAAGACGCTACCCTTACCCTGGCGCAGCTACAGATTGCCCTGCAAAGCCTGGAAGCAGCTAAACAACAGGGGCAGCAACAGCGACAGCCTACTGCTGGTATGCAGCAGGCGTCGATGGAAAACCCTGGGGCAGGACTACCGGCGGGGCCGACGGGTATGCCTACTGAAACCATGCCCTCAGAAATGATGGGGGGTATGCCTGGGGGGTCTATGAACGCTGGAGGAGGTGAACTGTAATGCCAGACGATATTGGTCTAGCGATTACTGACCTCTTAGCCGTAACCCCAAAAGACCCTACTGGTCAATACTATATAACCAGCCGGGGTAGAATCCCGGTGAGCACTTACCAGCGCTGGCTCAACTCAGAACAGGGCAGACAGTGGGTGAACTCTTACTATCTACTCTTGGACAACGGTAGCCAGGACAGAGTGTTAGCCGGGTATATGCCGGACTCGGTTCCTCTAGCCTCTTATAAGTCTGGTCTAGACCTGGCAATAGAGCAGGCACTATCTTATCTCAACGATTACGACCAGCAACTTATCATGCAGAAGTACGGAGTCACTGATTACTCTGCCCTTGATGATGCCCAGAAAGCAACCTTGTTTGTGGAAGCTAAGGGTAAAGCAGAACAGTCTTTCCAGTCTAGGTTCAGCGCGGCCTACGCTAAGGATGCTTCTAATATTAAGGTAGAGTTACGGTCAAAGGAAGACATAGATAAAGAAGAAAGCGCCGCGTATAGAGCTATGCTATCTTTGACAAGTAAGTTGCAGGCATCTAAGACCGCTGAGGGTGACTACCTATCCAAGATAGACCCTGGGGCATACCAAAGATGGCTGGAGTCTAGTGGCACCGGCGAAGTATCCCCGGTGGTTAGACAATACATTACTATTGGGGCACAAACTATTGGTAGAACCTTAGACTACGGCACCTACGAGGCAGAACAAGGTCTAGGCTACCCAAGAGTATCTAATGTTGGAAACATCCGGCAGGAAGTAGTAGAGGAAGAAGCTGGTACTGGTGCTCCTTCTATCTCTGCCTTCGCAGAGTGGTATAAATCTCAACCGGGGTATAGCAAGTATAAGCAGAGTCTTGTCCAAAGGTACAAGGATGTGCCCTATCTTGCTGCGGAGTATGAGTCTGACTACTTGAAAAGCATAGAAGAGGGAACGTCCCCGGTAGGATTTGAAGAGTGGATTGACCTTGAGCCTGCCCGTAAAGCCGAGTACGAAAAGACCGTAGAATCCAATAGATACAACAGGCTACAGAGGGAACGAGCCGCGAGCTATACTATGGGCGCTATCTCTCCTAAAGCTAAGTTTTTGAGGTACTAATGCCAGACACTACTGAACAGTTACCTTGGTACAAGCAATTCTTGAAGAACTGGGGCAGACGTACTTCCCCGGTTTCTGACAGGACTACTACAGAACAGATAACCCCGGTAGATGTTCGTAAATACTATGAAGCGTCCGACATGGACTTCTACCTGGGTATGTCTGAGCAGATGAGGAAAACTGCTTACTACAAAGACTTCCCCAGCTACGGCAAAGACACCGGGGCAATAAAGCTAAACCAGCTTTCTCCTCAAGACCGGCTAGGAAAGAACACGGTTACGTTCAACCGCGCCCCAGAAGAAACTACCTACGACGAAACCTCCCTGCAAGACTGGGTAAACCAGTATGAGGTATCTCTAAAGGATATAGAGAACACCCCTTGGTCTGAAATGTCGGTGGAGCAGCAAGGGCAGAAGATACAGAAAATTATCATGGAGTGGGGGCCGCTGTCGTTTGTCGGCGGATTTGGTTCCCCATCTGCTCTGCGGTACGCCCTAGGCCCGGCTGCCAAAGGTACAGGAGCAACAGCCGTTGCTGCTGGTGTTGGTCGTAAGATTCTGACTCCCCTTGCAAAGGGAGAATACTCATTCAACAAGATAGCTTCCAACCTCGTCAAAACTGTAGGGGAGAAGCTACCCCAGGTATTGACTAGAAATGCTGCCCCTAAAGTGGCTAAGAGTGTTGTAGGGGATATAGCCAAAGTTACGGAAGAAAAGGGTGGGGCTACTTTCACCATGATA
>Ga0265297_10002104_pt1 | contig 42445 bp, 65 predicted proteins | sample Munlanlwell13791_FD_192502 | JGI IMG/M metagenome (GOLD analysis project Ga0265297, IMG submission 192502) | Leachate microbial communities from a municipal landfill in Southern Ontario, Canada - Leachate well 137-91 | ecosystem: Engineered > Solid waste > Landfill > Unclassified | place... | reverse complement strand
TATAAATCCTTTACTAAATATTCATATTGCTTAAAGAACTCACTATGATTTTCATTATTTCCCATATCATGAATATAATTTGAATAAGTAAAAAGAGAACTGAAAGGGGGACTGAATACGATTAAATCTACTGAGTTGTCAGGTATTGTTTTTATTTCAATACAGGCATCACCTTTAATTAATAGTACTTCGTTATTTTTAAATTCTTCTCTTTTATAATCATTCAAAAGTCCGTATTGTTTTGAATTGATATTTTTGTTCATTTCAGATTGCATTTCTAAAAATTGCATTTGTTTTTTTTCTATTGACTTACTTACATTTTCCATTGTGTCTGTTTTAATTAAATGAATATTAACTTCTTTTTTTTGTCCATATCTATATGAACGTCTTATTTGTTGATAGTAACTTTCAAAACTAAAATCCAAACTCGGAAATATCTGAGTATTGCAATTTTGAAAGTTCATTCCGAATTGTGCTATTTTTGCCTTTGTAATTAAAATTCTAAATTCATTTTTTGCAAATCCAAGTAATGTTTTTTCTTTATATTCATTACTATCTGAACCTCTTACTTCTTTATAATTTTCTAATTTGCCCTTGAAATAATCACCTTCAGTATTTTGTTTAATCCATATTATTATTTGACCTTCTGAATTATTACAAATTTCAATACATTTTTGAAGTCTTTTTTCTTTTGTATTTCGCAGCTCTTGATTAAAATTAGTAGCATTTACCGAAGTATGATTAAATAAATATCCTGAGCCTTCTTTTACATCTGTTAATATTTCATGTTCAACTGTATTTAATTTAGGTAAAATAAATCCGTTGTTATTAAATCCGATATCTGAAGGCTTACAAATCATAGTTGCCCATGAACTTATCCAAGAGTAAAAATCAATTTTGGCATGTCCTTTTAGTCTATAATTGTTTATTCCTTCATCTCTTACAAACCATTTAGAACGCATGTCCTGAGCATCTAAAATATCTAAAAACTCGCTGTGGTTGCCTATTTCATTTAAATCATTTGGACTTGGAGTTGCCGTACAAGCTAATTTGTAAGGTGTTTTTTTGAATATCTTAATTATTTGCTGTTTATATTTTCCTGTGAAGTTCTTTAAAATACTACTTTCATCTAATACAATACCAGAAAATAAAGAACAATCAATATTATCTAATTGCTCATAATTTGATATTTGAATTTGAAACTGTGAACCATCATACTTTTTAACATCAATATTGAATTTTTTACCTTCGTTAATTGTTTGACCTGAAACTGCTAATGGTGCTAATATTAATACGGGTTTGTTTGTTTTTAAAAAAACCCTATAAGCCCATTCTAATTGAATTATTGTTTTACCAAGTCCGCAATCGGCAAATACTGCATATTTACCAGCTTTTAAAGCTGTTTTAACTATGAATTTCTGAAAGTCAAATAAATGATTATTTAATTCGCTTTCATCAATATCAAATCCACTGAAAATATGATTTTTCTTTTTTGTTTCTAAAAACTCGTTGTAATTCATAAAATTAATTTTTTGTAAAGTAATTATTAATTATTTGTTTAATTTATGTTGTAAAACATTTCTCTTCAATTCCTTCCTTTATATGATTTACGTTGTCAGGAAATTCATTATCTGGGGTGTACCTCCCATTATCAAAATTATATGCAAAATTTGTAAATCCTATTTTACCTAAATTTTTTATTTTTACTTTTTGTACATAAATTTCAGTTGTGCTTTCATTTTCGCCTTTTTGATAATTTCTGTAAACAGTCAAACCATAATCACATTTATTGTAAAAATTAGCTGAGCCATTAATATCATAAAGGTTTGGCACTTCGTAAAAATCTTCGCCTTTTTTCTTTGCCATTTTACGTGGGTGAGCCATTAAGAAAATCAAAACATTGTAAGTTTGTGCAAAATTTGTTAGTTTGTCTAACTGTTGAGAGATATAATTTGTTTCACTTAATGAACTACCAATTTGATGTTCTAATCTGTTCCACGGGTCTATAATTAGCCCATCAATACCATATTTTTTGATTAAGATTTTTGCACGATCCAAAATATTATTCAAACTAAAATTTTCATCTTTTGGCTTGATAAAATAATAATTATCATTCATGTAATTTTTTGCTTCGTAATATTCTTCGATGTCTAAAAAGTTACGATTAAATTTTTTGCCTGTTAATTTTGAAATAATATTCCCGGCATGAACTTCAAGCGGAAAACTCTCAGGGCTGAAAATTCCAAACTTCCATTTATGAATTATGTTTAATCTCTCAATTATTTCATCTATAAATTCAGTTTTACCATGTCCGGGTATTCCTGTTATAACTGCTAATTTTGTCTTCTCCCAAGTAATGAGAGAGTCCAAATCATTAAATAATACTTTTTTACCGGGTTGCATTCCTTTTTGCCATAAAACGTCTAAATTCTCTTCAATATCCTCCACTCTATAAATCCCTTCAATTTGAAATTCACGGGCAAATTTTATTGTGTTTGCAAGTTCAAATTTGCCATATTTAATTAGATATTCGTTAGCATCTTTGCAATCTTTAAAATCTACATTATAACATTTTTCAAATCCAAATCTGCGAGATAATTCATTTTTTAGATTAATTCCCGGTATATCGTTATCTGTAGCAATGTAAATCTTTTCAATACCATCAAACAAATCAATACAACTATCTAAATATTGCAAGTTGTTTTTATTTATGTTAGCTCCCGCAGGAACAGAAATACAATTATCGTAACCACTTTCAATATAGCTTAAACAGTCAATTTCACCTTCTACAATGATAATTTCTTTATTGTCTATTAACATATCGTAGTTATAGAATATCAATTCACTACCTTTATGCAATTTGAATAATTTATTCCCTGTTCTGTATTTTATGTTAATTAGTTCATTATTTTTAAAATAATTAAATTCAATACAACTTTGATTTTTTTCTATTTGCGGGAAAAATTCCTCAGTATCGGATATTTTCATTTTTATTAAAGTTGCCTGAGATATTTTCCTTTCGTTCTCAAACCACTTTACAACTTTTGTATTAATGCCAGTACGATTATGCCAAATTGGTTTTATATAATTGATTGTTTCCATCTTATTATACTTGTATTTGTGTATTGTGCCTGACTTTTCGCAGTTATGGCAATAATAAGTACCATCATCTAAATTTATTGAAACGCATGGATCTGTTTTCTTTTTTCTGAATTGGGAGCAATGTACACAGGTAGTTCTTATTTGCCCTGATGTTTTGCCTTTTAAATCAAATCCTAAGTAATTAAATTCTGATATATTAGTAAACATTTGCATCTTTTTTATTTAGTATAACTCCGTTTTTGTCTCTTATAATTTCATTACCATTTGAAAAGTATTCTTTTTTAATTTTTGGAATGTCATTACTTTTTAATTCAAATATTCCTTGATATTCGTTTGCAATAGAATTATTAATCATTTTAATTTGTGTATCTACATCATATTTGTTTAATAGTTCTGCTTGTTTGTCTATTGCTAATTGAGTTTTAATAGGGTGTTTTATTTTTGCTCTCATATTTATAAATTCTAAATAAGTTGATAAAACAACCTTATTAATACTATTATAGTTTAGTACTTCTTTTACATTAACATTATCAATAACATTAACATTATCATAAGAGTTGTTTAACTCTTGCCTAACTGTTATGTAACTGTTAATTTTTTCATCCCAAAGGTTTAAATCTTTTAAAATAATAATTGCTGATTCTTGTTGTTTAACATTGCTTTGCGGAAATTTTGGATATTGATATTTTAAATATTTAGGCATGAATAATAAGTGTTCTTTAACTGTTATTAAACAGTTGCCTAACTCTTGTCTAACTGTATCAATATTTTTAATACCAGTTTGAAATTCACAAAGTTTTTTATTTAATCTTAATATTCCTGCATGGTCGCAATTAGTAATATAAAAGACAAAAAATAATTTTCCATCTTTGGATAATTCAGAGAACCATTCATCTGAAAATATATTTGTATCAATAAATCTTTTTGCCATATTATTATTTATAAATCATTTTTATAATATGCTTAATTGAAGGAATTTTAACGATTGGCTCATATTCTTTTTGCCTGTTATTGTTTTTCATTTTATCAAAAATCTTATTAATATAAATTTCTGAAAAGTTTAATTTTAGTTATTTTGCCATACTATAAAATAAAAAACCCTTAGGAACAATCCAAACATGAAAAATAGGTGTTCCAATACCCGTAAACTATTTGAATTGCCCTAAAGGATATTTTGTTAATTAATGTAAACTTTTGCATACTTTGGAACTTTAATTTTTGCATTACAAATATAGTTATAATATTTTAATTTAATATGATTTTTGTCATAATTATAAACTTTCCAAAATTTTATTAAGCAATCTCATCCCAATAAGAAACTAAACCACTTTTAACTTCAAATTGACCATTTGGATAAGTTGATTTTAGCTTATCAATAGTTTCTGAATAATTAGTTTTTAATTTTTCTTCCAAACCCTTTAAAACTGAAAAATCATATATTACAAATTCTTCATCATTTTCTTGATCTTTAATTGAATATTCGTTCCCGCAAGGAATAAGAACATCAATATCTTCCAAACCTTGATAAGCTGTTCTAAATATTCCTGTTTCGTTAAAAACTTCGTAAAATTCATCTGTTATTTTTACTTCCTGAAAGTTATGCAATTGTGGCACAATAAAAGCACCAACATAAGCTATTTTTATCATTTGTCCCATATTATTTTCAGTTACCTATACACCGAAAGGTTTTAAATTAATTTTTATAAGGCCTCCAATATTTTATTTATATCATATTCAAAATCCTTTGTATCAATAGCTACCCCATCCCTCCAAACAGTTAGTTCAGGATTGTTTTTTTTATCCGCTAAAACAGATTTTCCTATTCCAAAATCCCATCCATTGTATTTGATTTTCCAAGTGATAGAGAAATCAAACTCAATATCTTTGTACTTTATTGCTTCTAAATTCAGGCAATCTTCACAATATCCGGCAACCTTTCTATTTTTATAGTTCAGGTTAAGGTTTTTTATTATTTCGTTTGTTAGGTTCATTTTATTAGTTATTATCGTGAATATTTCCGATTACTTCGCATTCAATAAGCCCTATCAACCCTATATTTGTTGTAAATCCCCCGCTTTCAAACTCTACAAGATATTTTGTGCCTTCGCTTATTCCTCTAACATAATCGCCCTCCCAAATCTCTTTTCCATTCTTATCTTTTATCCCTGTATATTGCCCGACTGTTTTTGGGATAACTGAATAATTATGTGTTTGCCCGTCTTTTTCTGTTTCCCAAATTTGATATTCTCCTGCCCAATATAGCAGACAACCATAAACCCAATTACCATATTTTGTTAGTCCTCTGAATTTTATTGTTCTATTCATTATCTTTTTTTATTCAAAATTACTACTTTCAATTTTATTAATAACTGCTGTATAACATATAAACACGTTTATTTAGGGGTGTTTTTTATGATTATACTATTATAAGTTATTAACAAGATATTCACCATATTGTTGAGCTAAAGCCCTTGCAATTCCCGGAAATGTTTTACTTCTTAACTTTGCCCTATCTTTAGAAGGTGGTAATTTCCATATTTTTTGTTCTCTGCCTTCAACAATTTTTGTGGGTTCTAACTTTTGTAAGTTTTTTAACCATAAACAAGTTGCTTTTGTTTCACCATGTCCAAACATCCAAGGCTGTAACACCTGGTCGGGCTTTCTAAATTCACTACTCATTACACCTATTGGGTTTTCAATAGCTATTTTGGGTATTCCACAATTATATAAGTACATAAAAAACTTAATCGCTTCAATTCTGGCGTTTCTCCTTTCTTCACCTACCAATGTGCCGCTTTTTCTTTTTGGTTGGTTTTTATACCATTTATTGGCGCTTATAGTTAAATATGTACAAGGAGGAAAAGCAATCATACAATGCCATTCTTTTAATTTTATTGCTTCAAATACATCCATTTGTAAATGCCATTCAGGATGACCTCCGGAACATTCCTGAATATCATTAGAAAAAGCATTAAAACCTAATTTTCTAAATTCTATACAAACCGCCTGGCTTTCTTCGCAGGCAACTAATACGTTAATTTCTTCTGGTTTCATGATCTTAATTTTTTAATCTTTATTTTTTCTGCCAACTCCGGGTGCTCTTCAATAAATAAACGGGCATATCTGCTTATATAGGCATCGTTTAATTTAAATGTAGTAATTCCATCAACTGTATTAATGTTTTTACCTCGCACTAAATTACATGTCTTTTTAACGCTTACAAATCTTTTTGCCTGAATATCCTGAATTACATAAATTTCTACTAATTTATAAACCTGTGGATTGTTTGCATGATAAACCTTAAATGCTTCATCAATGCTGACTTTGAATGTTTGTTTGAAGGTTGCCATTACTTTATATAATTAAAGTTGTGATACTCTTTTAAAAACTGATTTAAGCGGTCAGTTCCGACTATGGAGATGAATTTTGAACGGGATTCGTTTGATCTGAAATTAAATTGACTAACAATATCACAATTAGTTCCGGCGTATATTTTATTCATAGTTTTATCGTAAGCTATAAAATAAAGCCGATTTTGTTCCAAAGGATTTTTCCCTTCATTACATTTTGCTTCAAGTTGTTTTAGCACTTGAAATTTTGCTAAAATAATTAATTCATATAATACATTCCTTTTCGATATTTCGTCAAAATTACATTTATATAAATTTTGACAAATATCGTCAAGTTCATTTGATATTGGTTTGCCATCAATTTCGAGAAGTTCGATTAAATAATCGTGTTCCCATTGCCCACATTCAAATATTAAAATATCTCCTATATAATCATGTATTTTGCGAGTGTATGAATATCCATTTATTTTACATTTTATTTCTTTTCCTATTGCATTTTTCAGCAATTCAATTTTTCCTTTTTCCATATTAATTATTTATTTAAATTTTTTTTATCTATTTGCCATCTCCTGTATAATTCATTGGTTGATACTGATTTATTATTATAATCAAGCAGCACAACCATACCATAACTTAATGGTGATTCCTCCAGTATTTTAGTTATTTTTTTTGGATATTTTTTTTTATTCATTGTATTAATTTATTTAATTCTTGAATTATAAATGCCTCTACGGACGACTTACAATTTTTAATATCTGGTAATTGCTCTAAAAGTTCCGAAATTTTAGAAGCCTTAACAAAAAAAGTTTTATAATCGCCAGATGTTCTTTCTATTATTGAAGTTTCTAAAACTTTTTTATAAAAATCGCAGCTAATTATATTATCATTTATTTTGTCCATTTCTGCGAACCTAAGATATTCACAATTACAGAAATCTTTTTCGCAGCTTCCGCATAAATTAATATGCTTTTTATTTTCTAATTGCTGTACTTCTTTTTTCAGTTGCTCAATTAATTTAAACATCTGCTCCATGATATGATTATGATGACAAGACAAATGATTTGCCTCGTAACATTTGCCTGCACCATCAAAGTGTTGGTCTTTTATTTTTTCAAATTCTTCGATTTGATTTTCCGTTTCAAAATTCATATTATTTTTTTTAAGTGAAATTTATAATTCTAAACTATTGTAAAAATTCCTTGCTTTTTCTATTTGTGAATAGAGTTTTTTTATTGCTTCGGGATCATAATCAAAATTAAATATCTTAATTCTTTTTTCTTTTGGTATTTTAGAATAAGAATGGTTATGTTCTATTTGAGAATAGATTAATTTAAGCATTGGATTGTCTTCGTCGCATTGAAATTTATAATAATACCTTTGCCTTTCATTGGTTACTAAATGCTCTGGAGTATCATTTAAACAATAAATAAGCCTGTATTTATGTATTCCTGTTAATTCCATATAACATTGACCTTGCCACCAGTAATTGCTCTCTAATTCTGAATTAAAAAAAGTTTTAATGCTCCATGAACTTTTTACATCTTCAACTACATCTTTAAGTATAACATCTGGAGTGCCTTTTATAAAGTCATTTTTAAATAACTTGGTGTTTTTTAGTCTTAATTCGCCGCCTAAAATATCCTGAGTTAATGTCATACTATCCTGCTCACATAACCAACCTTTCATTATTTCATCTGATACAACAGGCTCTTTATATCCAAAAGTATTTTCTAACCATAATTCTTTTAAATATGTTTGCGTTGTTTGTGCCAATATACCAGCTTCCTGGTCTTTTAATGTCTTTGGCTTTGTCATTAATTTGTGAGCCTGACTTGCTCTTATTAATAGATTATTCATTTTTCATTTCAATTTCAGATAATAAACTAAATTTACTCTCATATACATCTAACAGGTTATATTTGTTTAATAAAAAAGTTCTTGCTTCATCATCTATTGCAATACTCATTAATTCAGCTGTATTGTTTGCCGATAAAATATAACTTGTAATTCTTGATTTTTCTTTGCGGTCTGAAACAGTATCTATATTAATTGATTTGTCAGCTTCAAATAACATAGTATCTTTGCGGTTTATATCTCTACCAAACAACTTTCCTATGTGTTCTGCTGCGTCTTTTATTGCGTAACTTTTAGCCATTGGAAAAGCCATCATTATAGCATTTTTATTTAAATTTTCCAACTGTGCCGGGCTTGAACCTGCTTTAACTTGTAATTCAACTGCTCCAATTCCATCGTATTGCTTCCACTCGTTACTGATATAATCTAAACAATGAAGCCTTACAGTTACATATACACCATTGAAAGCTGTACCCTCTCTTAATATTTCAGGATACCATGATTTAAAAACCTTTGTTAATAGGGTCTCGACTATTCCAATAGGAATATAATTTGAATTGTTTGCATACTTATTAACCTTTATCCAGTCAGTTTTTGGCGGTTGGTTCATAAGTAAGTTAAACTGGTCTTGTTTAAATGCAGCTTCTATATTATCCTCGTATAGATTTGCTAATGTTGGCAAATTTGATTTTTCCATAAAATTATTTATTATTTATTTCGTAAAATTACTAATTTGTTTTTTAATGATTTATGCTGTAAAATATAAATAGGAATTATTTTATAATTATATTTTCGGTTAATTCGTCAATACAATTTGTGATTATTTTATTTTCTATTAAAAAATTGATTGCAAAACGCTGATTGTTGCTCAAACAATTATTAAATTCTAAAATTTTGTCCCTCGCAACACTTTCATTAATAGCCAAAATTATTCCTGATTGTATAATTTTATTTTTATTTATTACTACAAAAAAATATTTTTTCATAACTTACTTTTTAAATTAATACTTATTTCAATTTTTATTTTGTTGTCTGTTTTTTCATGATTAACTAATATTTCATTCTCTTTTGCCTGAAACAATAAATAATTAAATCTTGGAGAAGCAAGTAAATCATTATATTTTATTCTAATATAATTTGCTATTTGCATATTAATTTCATTCTCCATTAATTGAAGACTATCTATAATAAATTGTTGATCTTCTGTCAAAATCATGTTAAGATTAGTTTTTTGTTTAAAATATCAATTTCTAAATTAGAAATCTGTTTGAAAACATCAACTATTTGAATAATAAATTTATCTTCCAATGTATTTATTTTTATAATATATAGTAATGTGTTTTTGCTTAAATAAAAACCTTTTTTAACTAAATAATCAATTTCATTATCACTTAAATCTGTTGTTTCAACTTCTAATTTAAGCAATATTTCTATTTTGCTTACTTCTGTTAAAATAGTATCTATACCCCATTCTTTAAATAATATACTAATATACCAGTTAATTGTTGCGGTTGCTGATACTTCGTAATCTATTTGAGTAGTTGCAAAATTTCTGTTAAGGTCAAAACTTGATAATTCAATTTGAGGCGTACTTAAATTTGTTATAAAATCTATTTTCATAATACATTTATTAAAGTTTTTACTATTATGTAAATTGCAATTACTCCGATGGTAATTAATAGGTGTGCTTTTTTCATAAAATTAAGTTTTAAGTTTATAAATTATTTGTCTGTTGCCACCAAAAGCTCAACCTTATTTCAGAGTTGAGCTTTTGGTTATCGGCAAGAGTTTGCCGAACTTGCCGAAAATTATCTTTCAAAATCAGTTATTTTTTTTCTTAAAGTTATTAAACTTTTAGCTGAAAATTTTATCTCTTCGTCTATATTGTTAGATACTTTTTTTGTAGCATATAGACTTGTTGGATTGCTTAAAAAAATCCAACCTTTTTTTTGACATTCTTTTTTTGTTAAATTTTTCATAAAATTATAAATTAAATTATCTCATTGAACTTGGCAAATTGTTAATCATTCTTGCTCTTGCGTTATCTTCATATATAAATGAATAATTATCTGATATAAAAAATTCTATTTCAGAAACCTGTTCTAAAATTGCAACTTGTTTTGAAGATGCACTGTAAATTTCTTTTGATAAAATCGTTTGTGCTATTTTTGAAGCGAATACATTTAAAGTAGCTATTTTTTTAAGCTCTTTTTCATGCTCTTCTGTGAATGTCATTGTGTATTTCATTTTTGCAAACTTTTAAATTATTATTATGATGTAAAGATACAGCATGATTATATATAAATTTATGTTGAATAACATATAAAACAAAGATATTTTTTAAGTTATTGATTATTAAGTAGATTAATTGCAAAGTATGCATGTAAAACATAAAATTTTGATTAGCAGAAATAAAAAAGGCTGTATGGTAGGATATACAGCCCGCAAACACGAAAGGAGGTGTTTACTTATTTTTGAGTAAAATTTATAATATTTTTTATCTCATTAAATGGCAATGCTATTGTGGTAGTATTTTCATTTTTAAAACTTTCAGGAATAAAGGGCAACGCTTCTGGCAAATATTCAGTAATTTTTTTAAGAGTTCCTAAAGAAAATAAAACAGTTTCAATTTTAATAATATTTTGTTTTTGATCTATTTTTAAATCTGATATTTTTCTATTTAATTTAATAAAATAGTCATTTTCTTTTTTTGATAATTCAATATATTCTTTCCAATTTTGATTTTTTGCAGGGTATCTTATTTCGGTGCATATGTCCACATTGCAATTACCATTTAATGTAACCGAAAAATTACTTATATTCTTAAAATAAGATGGGAAATTTTTATAACATTCTTTAATTTCTACAGGTATTGATTTTTCAATAAATGGAGTTAATTTGTTTATCATTTCGGTTTTTATTTCTGAAATGATTTTTTCATATTTTTCATTAACTATTTTTTTAGCAATTTCGTTTGCTAATACTTTTGACATTTTTTTCATAAAATATATTTTTAAGTTATTTCACAAAGTAAAGTAATAATTATTTAACAAACAATGTTATAAAACATATAAAACTAAAATATTTTTTAAGTCATTGATTATTAAGTAGATTAATTGCATTTTGTGTTTTGTAACATATAATTTTGATTAGCGGAAATAAAATTTATAAATTAACTATTATAAAGAGAATTTCGCATATTTGTACGCATTTTTTTTAATTTATCATATCCAATAAAAGAATTAACGTATTGTGTTGGTAATTCTTCATTAATTGAATATTCTCTATAAATACTTTCAAAACCATTGAATTTAGTTAAATATTCAACTTTTTGTAAAGGAGTTAAATTATTATATTTTTTATCGAATGCCAATATATTAAATATTTCAATATTTTTATTTGTTGTTCTAATTGGTATTGTGTTTTCTAATAATGCAGATTGACTTTCTAAATAATATCCATGATGAACAGATATTAAATTTTTAACAATTACTACATTTGCTCCCTTTCTTCCTAATCCTGTTTGAAATTTTGTATAATTTTTATTTAAGTCTATTGGTGCATATGCCATAGGAGTACATATGCTTGGATTTAACGGGGTGCTTGCAATTTTTATAGCAACATGTTTTTTTAATTTTTTAATTTTATTAATAGTATTTAAAAATTCGTTATAATCATTTTCATTTTCTGTTTCGTATCCTACAATATTATATAAATTTACAATTACTCCTCTACATTTTGTTGTATTACTTAAATATTCAAAAAATTCAATTATTTGATTATTAGATATTCTTTTATTCATTGAATATCTTAATCTCTCACTATATCCATCAATTGATGTAGATATATTTGGAATTGATCTATCTGTATATAGTTCTTTTTTGCATTGTTCTATTTCTATTGATGATTTATATCCTTGATTTAATGAATATAAATTATTTGTTGTATTAATATATTTTCTTGAAAAAGAATAATGACAAAAATAACATTTATTTGGGCAGCCATACATTTTTTCTTTATAATATCCTTGACTTGTTAAAAATATATTTTCATATATTTTATCGCTTTGATTTATAAATACTTTTTTATGTGTGCCTATTTTAATTAATGATTTGTGTTCTATTTCAAAATTGTTTTCAATTAAATTTATAATATCATTTTCAACTCTACCAAAAAATGCAAAATCAATATATTCTTGTATTGGAATATAATTTTGCATTCCAAATCCACCTGCAATTACTTTAAATTTTCTTCTTCTCCATTTATTATTATTACATTGCCTTGCTACTGCAATAATATCTTGTACAGATGTTAAAGATATAAAAATTATATCGTATTTATCCGCATTTTCATTATCTGTAAATTGGATATTATAACCATTATTTATTAATACGTCATAAATCATAGCAATTCCTATGTTTTTTAATGAATTAAAATTAAATCCATGACGGGGACTTTTTATTGGAATTAATTTTAAAAATGCGATTTTTTGTGATTTTGATATAATTGGAGTAAATAAATTTCTTTCCATTTAATTAAATTTAAAAAAACAAACTTAATAACAATAATAATTTCATACAATGTTATAAAACATATATATAAAAATAAATTTGCATTACCAAAATAAATAACTATATTTGTACGATTTCATAAAATTAATTGTTTAAGGTGAAGGGGGAGGGCGGAAACAAACTCCCCTTTTGTTTAAAATAAAGAATATGATACCAAAATATATTAGCTCTCACATTACATTTATCGAAGCAACTTATTCAGAAGTCGCACTTGAAAATTTTATCGATAACACTCCAAATGAATTGCAGTTAAACAATATGATTTTAGTTGCCGAGAAAGTATTTGAACCAGTCCGCAATTATCTTAATATCCCAATTCATGTTAATTCTTTTTTTAGATGTGAGAAATTAAATAAATTAATTGGAGGTGCAAAAAATTCACAGCATTGCACAGGTCAGGCAATAGACATTTCTATTAATCCTAAAATGAATAAAAAAATCTTTGATTGGATAAATGAGAATTTAGAGTTTGACCAGATTATAAATGAAGATAATTACACTTGGATACATATTTCATATGCTTTGAATAATTGCAGAAATATGACATTAAAGAGCTACAAAGATACAAAAGGGAACACAAAGTACTTACCGATATAAAAGTGTCTTAAAATGCGTTAAAATAGATTATTTGGAAATTCCAAATTTATCCCAAAAAAAAGACCTGCGAGAAGTTCTTATGGTTTTTTCGCAGGTACATAAAATAAACCATTATAGCGTCCTATAATGTAGGCTGTTGGAATCGAACCAACCTTGCAATATATGCTACCATTTGTACAACCTATTGTTTATTTATTTGCAAAGATACAATTTTATTTTAACAAACAAAAAAAAGACTGCAATTTCTTACAGTCTTTTTTTATATCTAATCTTAATAGGGTTGTTGCGAAGTCAGGATTCGAACCTGAGACCTTTTGGTTATGAGCCAAACGAGCTACCACTGCTCTACCTCGCAATTTAATATATTCATTTCTGAATTGAGAATTTCATAAGAACCTCCATTTTGATTAAACAAATAGTGTACAAATATAATCATTATTTTTTAATTCCAAATGATTTTTGTAAATTATTTTATGTTTGAAAACATGAAATTTATTTAGTTTTTTGCAGTGGTTTTTTATATGTTACTGTCTATGTAGTAGATTTTTATGTTAAATAACATAAATTTTAAAATGCGTTATTTTGCCCTTTTTAAGCGTTTTAAACGATTTACACCCTTAGCAATATATTAGTACATTTTTTAAAAGAAAATAGTTTTGTTAGTAATAGCAAAGGTTTGCTAATTCTATTTAACATAATAAAAAATATATGTCAATGTTTTATAACAGTGTTTTTAAGCAGTTATTGTTTTACTGATCCTCCGGTTACATTATTATCTTTGGCAAAAAATCCAACCAAAGCAATAAAAGCAGCCATTAAAACTTTATTCCAGTCAATAATTCCTGTTTGAATAATCGGATAAACTCCGATACAAATTGCAGCTAAAAGTGCAAATAAAGTAGTTTTGTAATTTTTCATTAGTCTATTATTTTTAAAGCATTTAAAATTTTATCTATAATTATTTTTGTCTTATAATTTACAAACAATCTTACAAAGGTTAATAATGCAATTAAAAACACTTTATAAGGAATTAGATTTTGGGGCAATACAAAATTATTTTCAACTGTATTTTGCGAATGAAAATCTTGTATTTCCGAACTTACTTTTTTAATATTTAACATAATTTATTCTTTTATACGATTATCACATTTTTGATTAAAACAAATATTTATTTCTATAGCTTTTATTCTTTCGTTGGTTAATTTTTTATACAAATCAAATTCTTTTTCCAGATAAGATAATTTTTCAATTTTCCTGCCTAAAAATCTTTTAACCATTAATGCAGAAATTCCGCTTCCACTAAATAAACTTACTAATATCGCTGTTATCATTAGTTTAAAATTAAATCATAACACTCTCTTAATTTTAATTTTACAGGACATAAAACGCCTATGTCATTAGTTGTTGCCCTAATTATTGCCTGACATCCCGTACTTTCCATTGAATATATATTTGACATATTGTTTAATGTTTTTTGCAATAATTCCGTTAATTGTTGGAATTTATCAAATTTCTGCAAATCCGTACAAACTTCTAATATAGGATTTTGGTTTAAACAAGTTAAGATTAATTCAATATCATATTCTCCCCATTCTCCCATACTTTGTAAAGGAATTGGATATTTGGGTGGCTGAATCAATAACGCAAAATAATCAGTACTTAAAAGGCTTATGCCTTCAACAAATATTTTTAAACTCTTTATCTGACAAGTTTTAACACTTGCTAATCCCGTCTTTCCATATTCGGCACTCGTTAAAGTGTGGTCGTCTATGATGTAATTTAGATTGTCTATATATATAAGAGTTAGATTTGACTTTATAAAGGACCCTGTTGTGTTTATAATTTCAGAATCAAAAAACAATGGAGGAGTTGTAAAAACTAGTTTGCAAAGATTGTGAGTATCGCCAGAATTTGCCACAGTAAAAGAATAAGCAACTTTAGTTTTTTTAGCTGCTATTTCTAAGTCTTTTAAAAATGTTGAAAAATTAGACATAATTCATTACATTTTGGGTATAGTCATAATCCGGAAAGTTCACAATATTATCTTCGTCTTGTATATATTTTGTAAAATCTCTTAAAAAAGAATTGCCAACATTTCTGAAATCACGTTGTACCATTTTAAAATTACTTATGTCGGTTTTGGTTACATATTTAAAATCATTACTTCCAAGTCCTATATCAGTAATTTTTATATAATTTTTTACTAAACCGGTTAAAATTACAAAATGAGCTAAAGCAATTTGAATGAAATTTGTATTTAAATAAGTATAATTTGGGTCCGGAATTGATTTTGCAATTTCTAATAAATAAACCTCGTAAAAGTCATCACCAAGACATGGACGTATCCAATCCTCTTGAGCCCTTTGAATTAAAACATTTGTAAACACATTAGAACTAAATGTGTCTCCGCTTTGAAAACAAATACTCTTTATATCAGCTGGTGTTACAAGTAATGTCATACTGTTTTAGTTTTAGCTCCTATTTCGCCTACAAATTCATTTTCCCTGCCTGTTGGAATTTCTTTAATATCCCACCCTCTTAGATTGTAATATTGCTTAACAGTCATTAAATTATCTATTTCAGGAATTGGAGGTTCGTTTATAAATTTCAAATCATCTGTTTTGTATCCGAATTCTTCCAATATGGGTTTTAATATTGATAATTCAGCCTCTTGATAAGGTTTTATATATTGAGAAAAAACCATGTAATAACTATCAATTAACTGGGCTTTTGAAAGCCCTGACGAGAATTCCCTTAATAGTTCTGGCCTCCAGCCTACGCAAATAAACAATTCCTCAATGCTCTGAGAGTGAATGCTTGAATAGTCAGGAGGTTCGTTTGGTTTTAAATCGACAACTTCAATTGGGGCATTTCCTTTGTCGCTAAATTTAGTAGAAATTAAATTTGTTTTCTCACCATCAACACCGGTCAACCTATTTTTTACGTGGTTTTTATAATTTAATTCTTCTTCTGGTGTTCCTGTTTCGCCTTCAAAGAAAATAAGCCTATCAACCGAGAATCCATTTTCTAATCCATTATTTATCCAGGCATTTTTGTTCCCGTTTATTTTAGCTGAAATAATGCCACTTAACCAACTCGGTATTCCATAATGTTCATAAGTTGGCTCATAATCTTTGGTGTGTATTATTTTACGATAAATACCCTGTTGATCCTGCTCCCAGTATTTTGATAAGTATTTCCATTCTGTTTCCGGTTGCTGATATTTCCATGATGGAGACAAAATTATTTTACCGAAATTATTTTCAATCTTTTCGGATTTGTCTTCATTAATAGTTACCTGTTTTTTTCCGCATCTGCATTTTGTAAAATCTCTGTGAAATACGTTTAAAAACTGGTTGGTTGCTGCAAGCTCTAGCATTTTATTGCCAAAGAACAAATAATCAGTAGTTCGGTTTTTTATTACATTGTGTAGTTTACCGCCCCTCCCATCACAATTATTTATAAACTCTTTTAACTCTTTATTTTCGTCCGTACAAACTAATGCCCTTCCACTTAAATAATCAGCTTTTGACTGTAATATTCCACGTAAAATGGGACTTGAAATAGCAACCTTATAAATTATACTATCTAATTTATTAGAGTAGCCAAATTGCCAGTATTTTAACCCGTTGGAGTTAACCTCTGAACCTTCAGCTACCGGAGTGTTGTCATATCCTACAACAAATGTTTTATTGCCTATTCCTATTTTAGTTGTTTTTATCATAATTAAAAAAGGGTAGGGTGTAATTCCCTACCCTTATTTTATAAGATTTATTTAAAATTATTCTTTAACTATTCCGGGAAACTTCATTATTTCGTACAAATACTCCAATTCTGCTTGAGGTAAATCATTTGTTACGATTGTTTTTCCGTTTAATCCCAAAGTAACAGTGCCTATATATGTAGGTTTTACTGTATATTTCTTTTTTGATGCTTCTTTTTCCATAACTATAATACTGCTGTTAATACTGCTAAGTTAGTTAAATAATATGGAGGTGTTGATCCATTACAAACTAATTTAATAGTCTTATTGTTGCTGTCAGTTGTCATAACTCCTCTGTCATGTTCTGCCCCATCAGGGAATACGGGATTTGCAAGCAATGCGGTTTTTTCAACTCCGATAATTTCTATCTGTCCATTTAGCATAATAGCTACGCAAACCACTCCGCAGGCACATTGATTCATAAATGTTACCAATGCGTCTCTTTGAGTTGCATTCATTCCATTTACGCCGAACTCTATTTCAGACTTGCAGGTTAATCTTCCGTTCTCAGTAGATTCGGTTGTTTTTAATTTTGCAGTTCTTTTTTTACTATCAAATTGAAAAGGAAACTCTACAAATTCACCTCCGAGACCTGCAATGGTAATAGCTGTGATTATATCCGCTGTTCCAAATGTCAGCGGTGTTGACTGATGCATATTAACTACTTTATTAAAGTATAATTTTGCAATACCTCCAACGTCTGTTAACGTTGTTGAACAGTCATTTGTTGTTGGTGTTAATTTAGTTAGTGCCATGTTTCTATGCGTTTAAATTGTCAGCGTATACAATATATAATGGTTCTATCGGTAGCACTCCCTGACGATATTTTGTTCTTGTCAAATATGCTTCATCTTTAAAGTTATATTCGCTTTCTGTTTTTTGATTTTTTCCTTCAGCATCAATTCTTAATGCAAAATTGTTATTAATTGTTAACATTATAAAATTAGATGGGAAAGCAGTTAAATCAAAATCAGTATCAATATACTGTTCAACCGGCAATTCAAACATTTGAACACCATCGTATAATAATGTACTAATTCCGTTTTGTAAACTTAATTTTTCACTTTCTAAATATGTTCCAGTGCCTACCAATGTATCGTGATAATTCATACATACTCTTCTATTTCCGTATATTTTCCATTGTGATTTCGGTATTTTTGCCATTTCTGGAGGAACAATTGCAAACATATTTTTTAAATAAGTTTTAACAGCATCTTGAGCTATTGCCCTTCCTGCTGTCATTGGTATTTTAGCGATATAATCCATATCATCGTTAGGACAATTCAATTCAAAGTCTGCAACACCTGTTAGGGCTCTTAATAGTCCTATTTCTCCGCTATATCCTGAACTATTTAATTCGGTAACTGTTACAAGTCCGGGATAAGTTCCAACAGTTGCAGGGAAACTAAATAATTGGTCAGTTGCTACTGCTCCGGTTCTTTTAGCTGCTGTTGCATATCCATATACCGAACCGCCACTAACGGTTAAGAATAATTGTTTCTGGTTGTCAATATCCCAGCCCTGAATCATATAATCATGATAAACATTTACATTCTTTGTTGAAGCACGAACTTGTTTTAATATGCCATCATGGGCGTTATAATATTCGTCATCATCGCCTTTAGCGTATGCTGTACCGCCATTATATTTTCCTGCTCTTAAAAATGTTTTAGCGGTATCTCCCATAAAAGCCATTCTTACCTGCTCTTCTCCTATTTTAGAGCTCCATAATAATCCTTGTAATCTCTTATACCAATCGGTTGGGTCTTCGTTAATTCCTAATGGATTAGCTGCTTTTAATCGTGTCCATTCTCCTGACAACTCGGCAACTGACATTGAAAATTCAGCTTTCATTTGTCCTAAGGTAATTTTACCGCTCGACCTTTTACTAAACGAACCTCCTACCCATCCTTGTCTGGATTTTCTTAAAATTTTATCTTTATTTGCACCAATTAAATAAATAGGATCTGTTTCTGCGGTTGTGTAATCAACTTGAAATCCCATCAATTCAAACAAGTTCTGTGAAACAACAGGTCGCAAAATAAAATCAGCGTTGTCTTTCCCTGTGTAGTCGAATGTTGTTGTTCCTAATTCTGCTAAAAATGGAGTTCCCAACATAATTGAACCTGCGAGAACATCACCAAAATAAAATGATACCAATGCAATTATAAAGCATATTGCAATAAAAACTTTTTTGTTTGTAAATAACTTTTTCATCTTTTTACTTTTATATAATTAATACTAATTCCCTTTAAATCTATTTGGTTGTGAAACAGGAACATAATCAGTTCCGTTATAAAATAATTCAGCTCCGTAAAATCCTGAACTTCCCATGATTAACCATGTTGAACTGCCTCCTGATGTTGTTATTTTACAACTATCGTGATTTAATGCAGCTGGTATATTCATGTATAAATAAACTTTATCTCCTGTTTTAGCGGTCGCATCATCAAGTATAATATCTTGTATCATTCCATCGCTACCAACTGGGTAATTGCTTGTAAAATTCCAGTTAAAAATATTATTATAAGCCGTACATGTGTAAGTTGTTTGAGCTACTGGTACATTATCTGTTTGTGATTTAACTGATTTTAATCTTATTAGGCTGTCTTTTATAGCTGTTCCGAAATTATTATCTGTATGATTATAACTCCCATCATAAACAACATTGGCCATTACCTCCAAGCTGTCGTATTTGTTCATTTTTGCAGTTGTAAAATTATTGTCTGTGTGAACATATGAAGCATCCCAAACCAAACCGTTAACCATTGTTATACTATCTAACCTATTCTTTAAAGCAGTTGTAAAGTTGTTTGCGGTATGAACATAAACAGTATCGTGTACTAATCCTTTTGCCATTGAAATACTGTCTAATTTGTTTTTACGTGCTGCTGTCAAATTAAAATCAGTATGTACATAACTACCATCCCATACAATCCCATTAACATGAGTAATGCTGTCAAGCCTGTTTTTTAATACTGAGGTAAAATTATTCGCAGTATAAGTATATGTTAAAGTATCTAACATATATACGCCTGAACCAGTTGTATATGTAGGTAATCCATTAACAACAAATGACGAACCCGAATAAGTGAAATTCATTGATACTGTTTTACTTATCGGCACTGTAATATTCTGAGCTGTAAATCCTGTGCTAAAAGCAACAGTATGTTTTGTTGCGTTGTTAACAAAAATAAGATTTAATGAAGCTCCTGCAGGAAGCCTTACAGCTTTATCATAAGGAGTTAATTTAATAGTGGTGTTAGTTTCAAGGTTAACCTTAACTTGGTTGTTTGTTGCGGCACAAACTATGGTTAAGGTTGCTGTACTGCAATTCAATGTCTGGGTTTTATATCCCTGATACGACTGAAAATACTGAGCCTTAGCAAATGTAAGACTTAGCAATAAAAATGTAAAGAATATTAATTTTCTCATATAATTTATGATTTAGATAGTGATTCGTCAAATAATTCCCATTTTGTTTTTACTTTAACAACTTTAGTCGGATCTGAATCGTCTAAAGAATTTAATAATACTGCTCCAACTTTTGCACGTTCAATATTTTTGGTTGCCAAATTTAAAGCATTGGTTAAATTTGTAATATTGGTATCTTTTTCAGTAATTTTATTTGTTAGGGTTGTTTTTTCTGCTGTAAGATTTTCAACTGCTGTTGATTTTTCGACTAATGAATTTTTAATTGTTTCAAATTCAACTAATTTTTCATTTGCAATTTTTAGTTCTGAAGTAAGATTTTGAACTTCAGTATTTGCCTTATTTTCTATTTCTGCAATCTGTGCTTCAAAATCTTCAATTGTTTCTAAAGGTTTTACATTTTCAGGTTTGCCTTCGTTTTTCTTGGTTTGAAATTTGTTCCACCAAACAGTAATAAAATTACCAACTTTTTTTTCTTTATCTTCGGTATTATTATCCATGATTATATTTTTTAAATTTTCAGGAATTTCCGGGAGTTTAAATGTTTTAATATTATTGTTCAAAATTGAGTTAGATACTTTGTATTTGTTTTCAGGCTTGTATATTTCATCAATCAAATTATATTGCAATGCTTCATCAGGAGTTAACCAAATACCTTCGCCTTCGTTTTTACTCATTAATTCTAAATATTCTTCTTTGGTTTTTTTGCCTTCGCCTGTGTAAATATTTGCAATCCTATCATCTATTTTTGATAAACTTTCTGATATTTTTTGAAATGATTTAACGTTGCCATACTCACATGATTGGCTCAAATGAATAAGCATTAATGAGTTTTCACTTTGCCTTCTTTTATCACCGCATTGAGCTACAATAGTAGCTGCTGAAGCTGTTAAACCCGCTATATTTGTAGTAACACTTTTTAATCCTACACTTTTAATTTTTTCAAACATCATTAAAGCATCTCCAACATCACCGCCAGGACAATTATTAATATTAATGATAAGATTTTTATTTTTAAGTGGAGTTAATGAATTTAAAAACTCTTGTACTTTTTTTGCGGTGTTTTTAGAATCGGGATATTTTTTTGAAATAGTCCAACTTTCCCAGTCTATTTCCATTTCATCAAATCCAATATAACCATCAATATCCATGATTATATTTTCTGATGCAATGTTGCTAAACTTGTAAAAGTCCATAACTTAATTTTAAACACCAAAATTAAGCTATGTGTTTTTTGAATAGTGTATATTTTTATATCATAAAATGATAAAAAGGAGGAGAAAATTATGTCTATAATTAAATAATATTAATTTAATATTAATATACCAAACGTTAAAAGCTGAACAAATAATAAAACAACTTGTAATTTATTATTTAAAGTTAATTTGTTCCACGAAGGTAATCGTTTAAACTGTCTCATAATATAAATTATTTTTTACAATCAAATAAGAATTTTCAACACCAAAATATTTATAATTATTGCATTAGCAATTATAGGAATTTTAACCACAATCTTGTTATCTGAATAACACAAAATATAAATAATACTATAATAATAAATAGCAAATAAATATTTTCTTTTAAACAAATCCACTTAAAATATTCTTTTATTCCTTTTAGACTTGTTCCAAGTCTTTTGGTGCATTTTGCAAACCAAACCTTTACACTACCTAAGCTATTTAACATAACATTATTGTTTATTATTATAATATTTATGACTGGCAACCAATATTATTTTTATTTGAATAACTATAAATAATATTATGCTAGGATAACAAATACCCCATTGTAATAATTTAACATAATGAGTATATATTATCGCCAATATAAAACAAGAAAATAACAAAATAACACTATTAATAACCGATATTAATATAATTAACGCCTCTTTTTTTTCTTTATCATTCATAACATTAATTTTAAGTTTCAAAGATACTAATTATTTTAATAATAAAATATGTTTAACAACATTAAGTATATATTATTCTTAATAAATGTCCCTTTGAAACACTATACTTAATCATTAACGAATCTTTAATTTTGTTCAGATTTTCCATGCCCCCCAAATAATACTCTTTTTTTCGGGCTTCGTATTCCTTTTTAATAAGCATCTTTTTTAAATTAACATGATTTATAAGGTCGCAATTTACTAACTCGCAAATAACCTTTTCAGAATTATCTATGTTTTTAAAAATACTTTTTAATTGTTCTAAATTACTTAATTCTACCATCTTTCTTTGTCTGTTGCTGTTATTCTTATTATTGCTTTTTTTAATTCACTATCTGACATCCTCGCATCTATGTTTGATATTTTATTATCAATCATATTATTTACGGTTGAAGGGCTTAATGAATTGCTTGAACGTGTAGGGGTTTGAGAGGGTTGCAATCCGTTCATATAACTTACCAATTGTTTTGGCGAACCATAAAATTGAATTGCATGATCCATTGCCATAGTTGGTTGTTTAACTATGCCCTCGCCTCTTTGTAGCTTTGCATAAAATTCATCATCTTTTAAATCATTTCCGGCACTGGTTGTTCCTGAGTGGTAAACTGGTTTGTTTTTTTGAAGTGCTGCAAATAAGGCCAAATAACTGCCTCCTAATATAGCCTCATCAATACCTAACTTAATCCAGTTCGGCGCGTCTGCTGCTAATACTTTGACTGCTGCAATATTATAATCAATTCCCATTTGTAATCTTCTACTATTCCATTCTTTTAAGTTATTTTCGTAATCCAATTGTCTTTTTTTCTTATTAAATTCGTCTTGTAATCTTATTTTTTCAGCATTATATTGCCCTTCAGTTAAAGCTCCTAATCGGTTTCGGTTCTCTAATTGAGTAGTTAATAGGCTGTTTTGGTCATCCAACGCCTGTTTTTGAGCATCATATTCACGTTGTCTGGCTGTATTTCTTACATCAAATACAGCACTTTCAATTGTTTGAGCAATTTCAATTGCTCCTGCTTTGGCTGTTTCTTCGAGGTCTTTAGCAGCGCTTTCAGTCAAATCAAAAGTTTCCATTAAATAATTAGTTACCTTCCCTGTTTTTTTACCTTCACCAACGTTTTTAATTGGCATATTTGGCTTTAATGCAGGGTCGTTAAATAAATTATTTTGTTCGTTTTTGTTCCACTCATCCCAAAATTTTTTCTGTTCGTCTAATTTCTTTTGATTTTCATCTTTTGTCCTTTTTTCTTCTTCTGTATTAAATTTTGTTCTTATTTCAATTTCTTTTTGAAAATAAGCCCTAAATTCCTGTAATTTTAATTCGTCATATTGTTGAAGTCCTTTATAGTCTTTTTCAATTGATTGTAATTTTTCTGAATATGATAATTTATTTAATAGTAATTCTTTTTCTAATCCATTCTCCATATTCTCAATAGTAAGTCTATTGAGTTCGTTTTTAAGTTTTAATATTAAATCCCTTTGTTTTTTTAATTCGTCAGCTTCTTTTTGGTCTGCTTCAATTTGTGCGTCTGATTTTTCTTGGTTTGATTTATTTATTTCCGCATATTCACTATCATTAAATTTATAAATAGCTTGTAATAACGAGTTGTATCTTGTTATTTTTCCCTGATAATCCCTAACCTCTTGGGCATTAATTGCAAAATCTTTGTCCTGTATATTTTTATAATGTGTTATAGCATCTTGTAATTCTTGATTATAATATAATATTCTTGCACTTCTTTCTTTTCCTGATAATCTTTTATAATTTGCCAACCTATCCTCAACAAATTGGTCTGCTAATTCAATATTCTGATTATAAGCTGATTTAAAATAACCAGATATATCTTCAATTGTTTGTCCTGCTCCTGCAACTATTTGTGCCCATGTTTTTTTTAATCCTAACATTAACGAAGATGTTTTGCTGCCAAATTTCTCATAGGCTTCATCTATTGCATCATCAGCTAATTTCATTTGACCTGAAATTGATGTCATTGTAGAAGTCCCGAACTTTTCAAACTTTGCAATAATTAAATCAAGCCCCTCGCCCCCCATTCTTTGCTTATCAGTCATTTCTTTTAACCCTTCAACATATCTATTCAACCCCCTCGCAACTCCTGTATTCATCATCATATTTAGCTGAGTTAATGATGTATTAAGGTCTTGCCCTGTTACCATTGACAAACCCATTGCGGCTCTCATCATTTTTTGAGTCTGCTCTTCGGTTTTGCCTAATTGAATTGCAAATAATTGAGCTTTCAATATTTCCTCTTTGGGGAACATTGAATTTTCTTTCATTTTTCTTGAACTCTCAACTATTCTATTTGCTGCTTCCGAATTTCCATTTAATGCAAATGTTAATTTTTTAGTGATTTTTTCAATCTCTATATATTCTTCAGATGTACGAGATAGTGCCGAGTAAACTGCTTTAACTGTGGCAACAACTGCTACAGCCTTTAACATAAATGCGTTGTAAGCTCCTATTGTATTTTGGATTGCTTGTTGATATCCTCCTACCTGCCCTTGATTTCTGCCTATTGCTGAATTTAGTTTGTTTAATTCCTGTTGCTGTTTATTTATTTGTGCTGTTAATTTACCTCCGATTTGAGCATTATTTAATTCAGCTTGAGACATCTGATTTCGCTTCTGTATATTTTGCGAAATACTTATTGTTAATTGATTTATATATCCTGTTTGCCTTTGTCTTTCTTTTGCTTCTCTTTGTGCTGCAATTTCTGCATTTTTTGAGGCAATAGTATCGGCTTTTTTGGCTTGTTCTGCTTTTTTTATTGCTGCTTCATTTTCTTTTATTGCTTGAATCTCGAGTTTTTTATTACTAATAGCGTCCCTTGTAGCGTTTTTTTCTGCATTTTTAGCTGAAGTATTATAGTTTATTTCTTTGGTTAAAGAATTAATATCAGTTTTTAATTTATTTGTTGCTACTGAAATAGCCGCTAATTGTGTTTTTTGGGTTTCATTTGCTGTTCCTTGCTTTTTTATCTCATCATTTAAAGCCTTTTCCTCTTGTTTTAAAGCAGTTAATTCAGATTTAAGTTTTGTTAATTGCTGTATATTTTCAGCATTTTTCTGTATAATTATATTATATACTTTGGTTATCTCGGCCATTATTTCATTATTTTATCAAGTTCTTTATCAAAATTATCAAGTTCTTTATCAAAATTTTCCATATCATAAATAAATATTTCGTTACAAATCCGATCCATTTCTTGGCTAATATAACTATCGTATTTAATTAAAGTTTTTTCTAAAAAGTTGGCAAACGCTTTATTATAATATGGGCTTGTGCCTTTTTTTTTAATTTTTATCTGTATGGCCTCTGCCGTGCTATGTATTTTAAAACCTAAGTTATATTTTTGTTTTATCCATGTTCTTAATCTCGCCAAATCTACATTAGTTCCCGGAGGTGTTCCATAATTAACATTTTTCCAATATGCAGGAGCTTTTATTTCTGCATTGTATCCGTTTGTTATTTTTGTAACTTGCTCAGTTAAATTATGAATTAAAGAAGGCTCAGCAACGTGTCCCTGTAACAGTAACTCCTCTTGAAGTTTGAGTATTATAAATTCTAAAAGTTTATTTAGTTCCTTCTCAATCATGTTTTAAAACATATTTTTAATTTTAGGTAAAAAAATTTAAGTAAAAATTTTATTTTCTTCTTTACACTTAAGTAAATCAATTTCTGAAATGTCCATAATTGTTTTCGTTGTTTCATTAAAACATTTATAAATTCTGACTAATAATATAAAACTATTAATTCTTGTAATTTCTGAATCAATAATAATAACATTACATACTTTTTCTCCTTTGGAAAAATTGGGTGGATTTTTAACTTCGAATATCAGCTTTTTTATTTTCTCATCTTGATTAATTATAGCACTAATTGCTTCATTTAATTCAGATTTTATTTTTTTTATTTCTTTTATTTCTTTTTTATAAAACATATAATTAAGTATTAAATTGTAAATATTGCTATAATTACAAGTATTGAATATCCAATAATTTTTTTAAACATAAGATTAATTATTTAATCATAAATCTTTTTTCTTTATTAAAAATTCTAAAAATTAACCACCATTCGTGATGTCCTGTAAAAAATAATATTTTGAAAAATAATATTTGAAAAGCAAAATCAGGAATAGTAAAATAATTGTATACGTGTAAATAAAATACTGGTTTTAAATTTATTTTAAATCCCTTGCCTTGTGCTTTTATAAATTTAAATTGAAATTTTTCAAATCTTGTCATATTGTAAATGTTAAAGCTGTCTTATCTGTCTGCTGTCTTATGTCTATTCCGTTAAAATCCTTTACTATCCCTGCGTCATGTAGTATATAGTAAGTATCACTCGCCAAAGCTCCAGTATAGATAACTATATTAGTATTATCAAATAGTCCTCCCGATGTTACATCTGTTAATGTAACTTCTCCTACAGTTGCAGGAATAGTATGTAGTGTATTAATATCGTAAGTATCAACTAAATTGTCAGAACTATCATAAAGGTATAAGTTGCCTGTGCCTCTTATTGCTTTCATTGTTGTAAGCAATTCAATACTGTCGGATGGTGAATCATACGTGCATGATAATTGTATATAGTCAGTTGTTTGAGTTAACATCCTATCGGTATTCTCAATGAATTTACATTGGCTTTCATATCCTGAATTCACAATACTGTCAATACGTGCAATGATTTTTTCATTGTTGATATTGATTAAATATTGCTTTCTAAAACCTTCGTTATTCAGCAATTTATAATAAAAGTTTCTTTTTAAAATCATTCCTAACTCAATCAAATGTGAGCTTAAGTAGGTGTTTATTTCGTTATAGTAATTCTTTTGGTAGCGTCCTTTTATTGTGCCTCCAACTGCTGCAATATCATCCCATTGTAAAGATATTTTATTACCAGCTTCTTCGCAGTAATAAACATTTAAAGGATAATTTGCACGTGCTATTGAAACAACCATGTTATAAACACCAGAACCTCCGATTACAAACGGGGTTCCTGAAATATCAGTTAAACTAAATACATTAACAGAAACCTCAACCAAATAGAATTTTTTATGAGTTAAATAATCGTTAGTATAGTCAATTGAAGCAGGCAAAACATCATAACTAACTATTACCGCTATGTCTCCTGTTTTAAAATTAGGGGTTGATCCTAATGCGTAAACAATAGTAACTAAGTCGGTTGCCGAATCCCAAACTGTATTAAAATACTGGTCGCCTTCCAAACAAAAATGTTCATTATTATCAGCTAATTTTAATCCGATATTATGCAATAATCTTTGTTTGAAATTCTTATAAATCTCAGGCATTACACCGCCTTTTGTTTGTTGTTTTACTATCTTTGGCAATGTGGTTGTGTCAAATCCTATCTCTGTAAAAGTATACGAAGCGGTAACAGGATATTTAGATGTTATTTTTGTTTCACCTGTTACAAAATTATTAGAATTTGTTACCTCTTTTTTGGCAATATCTGTAATTCCTGTTACAACTAAATTAGTGTTTGCAACGTCCAAATCGTCTAAAGCACTTTCAAAAATAATTGATTTGTTTATCTGGTCGGATATTTCTTTTTTGCTTATTTCTATTTCTTTATTTATAAATTCAGGGTTTGAAATGTCTATTGTTTCATTCAAATAAAAAGTATCTCGTGGCTCAATTCTTACAGTTTTATTTTCAGGATTTGTATCAAATCTAAAATTAAATTCATTAGCAAATTTCTTAATATAATCAATGCAATATTCATCTGGTAAGTAATCAGGAATAATAACTGTTTGCCCTCTTGTTAAGTATTTTTCTGGTTCTACGATTATACGGGTGTAGGTGTGGTCAATATGGCAACTTTTATCTAAATTATTATATATTAATAAAGTTCCTGTATAAGTTCCCATCATAGTAAACCAACCATTTAAAGTATATTTAACCCTATCAGAAGGTAGGGTTACTGGTATTGCATTTCCTAAACATAATTCATGTGCATATCCATAAGCCCCAAAAGCCAAAGAATCCCATGTTCTAAATATAATATAATCATTTCCCGCACTAATATAATAAGGATAGCCATTATAAAACCCTGCGGGACTATATACTTGATTTGCTCCTATTGGATTTGATATTCCTGTAACTATAAATGAACCTGCTGGATTATCAGCAATACTTAATTTAAAACTTATCCAGTCATTAGCATCAAATAAGTGTGTATTGAATGTAATTTCATCGTTTGTATATTCTGTTACCCTTTCAGCTAATTTTATATTTTGAACTTCAACTAATGTTATTGCACCAGCTCCATTAACTTGCTTGTACATTTCTACATCAAATTCAGTAGGACAATAAATCTCTTGATTGTGTTCAAATCCAATATTGAAAGTAACAGGGTAAGAAGTTGGCAAAGTATGAATACTAATACAATCAGTGGGGTGATTATTCATATATTGAGCCTGAGGCATTTGTGCGGTTACTGCTGAATTAAAGGGAAACGTGTCCAATGTAGTTCCATTCTTATCTTTAACTGTTCCCAACCCAACGCCTGGACTTGTTTCTGCTAAAGTTATCTCTACATATTCAGTAACGTACTCATCCCACATACCGCCAACAAATGTTTCATTGTGTTGGTCCGTGTAATCCCAAGTAATACCAGTTACCTGAGATGGAGTTGTAGCTATTCCTGTTTTGAGTTTTAGTTTAACTGTAAAATTGTACCCATTTTCAAGAGGCACAATATATACATTATTAGCGACATCTACATTGCCACCATTATCATAAAGCCCATCCCAATATAAGCCTAAATACTGTTGAAAAGCGTTTGCCCAACTTAAATCAATGCTTTGTGAATTTGCATTTGTTCCGTTAATTTTGTTCCAAAATGTATCAAATGTCTTTGAAGATCCCATCATTGCACAAGCTCGCAAAGGTTTTAGAATATTATCGTTAATTTCTTGATTATTTGAAGTTTCAATGAGTTCAGAAAATGAATTGCTTTTTATATTATCTGACAACAATTTATAACCAATATTCCTAAATAAGTCTTCTAAAATATATTTAGGTCGAAAATGTAAAACAAAATATTCAGTTTTTAATATTGGCAATGAAAATTGTTCCGAAAAGTCTTTTGATGTTAATTCGCCAAGTTGCATTAAAGGATAATGATAGGCATAACTATCGTCCTGCTCAATATAAATATAAATAGCTCCCGTTGTAGTGCCTCCATCCCATATGAAGTTATACTCATCTATTACTTGTTTGATTATTTGCCCGGGAGTATTTGTTGCGGTATCGTAAAAAGTATTTGTAACGTCTAATTTAAGAGGTACAGATGTAGTAACCAAATAATCAGTTCCCGAATAAACCGCAGCATTTGCCAAAATCTGAGGCAAAACATACATATAACAGTCATCAATAGTTGATGGTGCTGTTAATTGATTAAGTGAATAGCTTTGTTTAAATCCTGTCGGCGGGGGCTGAGTTCCCGTTACAATTACTTGTACTGGAGGATCAAATATAGTTCCTTTCTTATAAATAGAAACTACCTCCCATGCAGGCGAACCAGTTGCGTTAATTATTACATTGTTATAGATATTCAAAACATCGCAAAACCCTGTTATTCCATCACCGATTACCTGGCATCTGTAAAAATCAGGTCGGCTATCTTTTAAGTTCCAAGACTTTCGAATTGATGCTTCGTTATAGATGTGGTTGTAATAATTCCAATTTAATAGAATATCTTTTAGTTTATATCCTGTTAATAAATACCTCCAGTCATATGAATTTGATATGACTTTGAATATTATTGTATCAACTCCATTTTTTACAGGCGTATCAATGATTTTAATTAATCCGGTCATGGAATTAAAATCCTCTTCAAAAAGTTTAACCTCTTGAATCGAGCTTTGTCTTATTTTATTTTGAGAAGTGATTAAATTAGGATAATATAAAGCCTTTTTTAATTCAGGTGTTAAAATAGCTGTTATTTCTTTTGAAACGCTGTCTTTTGTTTTATTATCAATATTTTGATAATCTGAATTTGAATACTCGTATTCAGGAGTTTCGTTATTGGTTAAAAACAACGGGTATTTTACGGTATTTATTTCAATAAAATAGTTCATTCACATTTAGTTAAACTTGTTTTTGTATATCTATATCCATCGGAAGCAATATAAACAACGCTATCTTTTTTATTATTATAATCGTTAATTTTTTTCTTATCAATTTCAAATCTTAAAGTATCGTATATTGGTCTATGGTAAGTATATCCCAACGCACTGTGAGTTACTTGCTTTTGTGTTTTGTTGTAAGTTGTACAAGTGATTTGCTTTTGACAACTTATTAAAGCCAATAATAAGACTGCTAAAATTAATTTTTTCATATATTTATTTTATTGTATCCCAAACATTATACATGTTTGATTTTTCGTTAAAGGTAAATTTATAATTATTTTTATCCCTACATAAATAAGTGCAACTATATTTATCATAATCATATTTATTTTCAACAATAAATGGTTTTTTTGGTAATTTGCTTTTACAACTACATAAATACTGCAAACAGCATAATAACAATATAATATATAATATTATTTTTAATAGAACAAAGATTTTAACTGTATCTATTTTCATTCCGCATTTGGTATTAAAATGTTATTATCATAATAAAATTCATAAGCAAAATTAAGCAGTTGTTGAGATTGGTAAATTTCTTTTACATCAGTAACTCCCAAGATTTTTATAAAAATATGATTAGTCATATCTTCAAGATATACTAATGTATTGCCAACTAATTCAGATAGCATTCTCTCGGTTAATACGCTTGTAAAAGCACCCTGAACAACTACTGACTTTTTGCCAACCGATGACAAAATCCGACTGTTTCCATTTTCAGAAGTGAAACTAACAGGTAATTGGACCTGTGCTACAGATTTGCTATGCTTGTCAATCTCGGTATAAAATCCATTAAAAGTATACTGGTCGTATCCTGCTTTATAATTGAAAAAATGTACCCGGAAATGATTTGATAAAGCAGAATAATCAACATTATATCTTTTAACTTCTGAAATCACAGTTCCTGAAAATGTCTGTACATAAACTTCAATATAATCACATCTATTAATTGAATTTGAATATCCATAAATATCTGTCCAAGTATTGGCAATTATATCAATGATATTTCTTTTATCAAATGTTACAAATGCTGTGCTTATAGTGCCTGTAAAACTTCCTACATTGGTTACGCTTCCCGCCCCGACAATTAAAGTTTTATAAGCGTAATCTGTTGCTATCTCATCCGGTACTATTCCTGCACAAAACACCCATTTAGAAGCCTGTAAAGTAGCACTAAAAAATATAACATAATCAAATAATTCAGATACGTAATAATAGGCTCCGTTGTAACTTCCCGCCCTGCAATATTTTTGATTTAATCCTGTTGGATTTGTTGCTCCTGAAATCTTATAATAAGGGCTGTGAACTTCTGTAAAAAGTGTACCTGAACCTGTAAAATTATGGTTAAATCCATCATGTAGCTTAATTACCGCTACTTTGTTGGTGGTTGTTCCATAAGTATCTGAATGCAATAAAGATATTTGTATGTTTTCAAATTCTCTTATGCTTTGGGTTGGTGGCGAATTTGTTAAGAATTTAAACACCGAGCTACCTATTAAGGTGTTGCTCATTATTCTGCAATCAGTATATAAAGATTGGATCTCATTCCATTGTTGGCAAGTGCTAACAGTATAGAATGAGGCAAAAGTCTGCAATGTGGCTGCGTCTCTTGTTGGTATATTATTCGAATCATTATATCTCTCGTAAATTTCAATATAACAATCACAAATAGAGTTGTCCTCAGCTTTTTCAACCTGAAAATTATTAACAGGTGTTAAAGTAGCTTTATCCGATGTCAAATAATCTAAACATTTTTTTGCTACGTCAAATACAAATTCAGCATCTCCGCCTGTTGTAGTGCCTGTGCGAGGTTGTACAAATGCAAACTTATCGTAACTTGAAGCATTGATTTTTTTTAAATAAATATCATACTCGATACTAAGCGAAGTATCTGTATTGTCCGAACTAACATTTATTTCAATAGGACGTTGTGCCGATGTGAAATAATCCGTTATAGTTGTATTAATTGTTATTGCCATTATAGTATCCCTTTATAATATAGTTTTAAATAAATTCTATTTGTGCTTAAAGCCCATCCTGCTGCATCAACGTAATATACTGTTGTTCCGTAAGCTACCCCTTTTTTACGATATGTATTTGCCTGATTATCCTGGTATCTTAGCGTTGCCGATGTGCTTGAATTCTGAACATATACACCTATTTTTGTCCCTCCTGGTATTATTTGAGAAATAAAAGCATTAGTTCTTTGAACTGCATTAGTTCCGGCTTGGGCGACAATAAATCCAGGGCAAATAGTCGGGTTACCTCCTCCGTTTAAAACGATAGGAATATCATCAACTAAAACCACACCCGATATTATATTGCCAGCTACAGCGCTGCCATTTTTCCATTCTATACCTGTAATCACATAGTATGAGTAAGTTGTTGGTAGGGTGATTAAATCAAACCATTTAGTGCCTGTTGATGCCGAATATTCCTGATTGTCTGCACATGGTGTTGATGATTCTTCTGCTCCAAATACAAGACTTCTTACGGTTGTTAGTGTTTCATCGTCTGAATGATGAGCGTGGCTTGAAGACGAAAGCCCTGCTAATATTGCGGCTATTTGTTTTAATCCGTACATATAAACATTTCTCCGTTATTTTTCCAATCATAATTATATTCCCACCCTAAAGATTTTAATTTTTGGTTCATGTCAAAGATGTTTTTTCTTACTAAATTTTGGAACTCATCAAACTGCTTATTGTTGCAAGTTGAGCAAATACTATCTAAATAGAAATTAGCCTGAGTAATTGCATATTTTAGTTTTATTATTTCTGCTTCTGATTTTGTCATTTCCTGTTAATTGAAAATAAATACTTTTAAATTCATGTACAAATCTTAAACTTCTCCTTGATACTAAATTCTCTTTATAAAATATTCCTATGCCTATAAATATATCAATATCTTCAATATTATAATGAGTTTCTGTAATTTTATTTATTCCTAATTTTTTTAACTCTTTTTCATTCCACAAATCAATCATTACATTTTTCATAAATAGACGGCAATAAATTAATTTTTGAATTTGTTTTGCCATCTTTTATCTCCTCATAATATTCGTCAGTATGGTGAGATGTATCAGTATATTTTTTAAATAAAATCAAACAAACAATATAAATACAATATACAACTATACAAGCTATAACATTAATTATTATTTCCATATTATTAATTTATTTTTCATACATGCTTATTTGTCCTAAAATATTGCCCCTGTGAATATTAAGTTCAGTTAAAAAATCATATAACATCATTTCCTTACTTTCGTTGCCTGTTTCTTTTTTGAGTTCAAAGAATGCCGCATTCCATCCTTCTCCTTCATTATAGTTCGTTCCTTTGCTATTTCCTCCCTCAGCAAAGATATTGTTAAATCGTTTTGGTAAATCTCGAATAAACTGTACAAGCAAAAAAAAACCTCCCACACAATAGTCATTGGTAGATTATTGAATGTTTTACTTATTTCTATTGCCCTGACCTCATCATATTCATTTTTGTTTGCATTTACCAAAATAGCAATAATAAGGTTAAAATTCTCAAGTGTAGGGAACTTTTCATTTTCTTTTAATGCGAGTTCAACATCTTCTATTTGAGTTTGGCTCAGCAGGTCGCAAACCTCTAATATCTTGGCTTTGGTTTTGTAAAATAAAAGGTGTTCATTTTGGAATTTAACAACTTCAGGTAAAACATATTCGTTGCCCTCAAATTCAAATTCAGTTATTCCTTGTGGTTCGTAATTTAATGGCTTGCCAATTAAAATAGAAATAACAAAAGGTTTGACAACTTCAAATAATTCTATTGCTAATATATTGCTGATGTATTTAGGCTTATTAATATAAAATACATCTAATAATTTTTTATAATCAACTGAAAATGATTTTAATTCTTCCCTGTCAACTGATGGGTTGCCTGAATTATCTTTAAATTCAGAGGCATTATGAAAGTCTGAAATTTTATTGATAATATTAATGTCATATTCTTTGCCTTCGTTTATTTTAAGAAGTTCTATTGAGCTTTGAAATTCGTAATATAGGAATAATCTAAATCTTTCTGAACATTGGTTTAAAATGTCCATAATTTTATAACTATCTGAATTGGTTAATTCAGACCAGTTATTTTTTAATCCTATTCCTTGAACTTCTAACATAGCCCTTTTGTTCTTTCAATTATTTCTTTTAACTGTTTTTGGCTCAAAATAAGTCGATCAATAGAACCGTAACGCTGATTTGCCCCAAAATCATTAATTGCTAATTGTAAACTTTCAGCGGTTTTTTGAAGGTCCGCATTAAATTTTTGAATTGGGGTTAAAACTGGTTTTATTACTTTTTTTTCAGGTTGTTTTTTTTCTTCAACCGGAAGTTTTATTTCCTCTTTGTTTTTAACTGGTTGTTCTTGTATGTTTTCCGTTCTTTCTTCAATTGCAATATCAATATTCCCAACTGTTTCAACTGGTTTTTTTACTTTTTTTACCATGATTTTTAGTTTTAAATTTCACAAATATATATTAAATTTTTCTAAAACAATATTTTTTTAGTTATTTTTTATTAACGTAAAAGGATTTATTTTTGTTTGTGTTGATATTTGTAATATAGTTTTTAACAATTTAAAGTCTTTTTTGGTCTCAAAATAAAGGGCAATAATCATATCTAACTTATAAATTGACTGGCTAAAATAAAACTCTTTAATTTGTTTTTTCTGATCTGAATTTAATTTTAAAATATCAGTGTGAAGCGGAGACCAATACCAACTAATATTTTTAGTTAACTTAATTTCAAATTTTCTTAACTTGTTAAATCTTTTATTAATCCTTCGTATTCTTTTGATGTAACGATTAACTCCCTTTAATCCTTCGTATTGTAATACCTTTTTTAAGATTACGTAGTGATTAATAGGGTTGCCTGTGTCTTTGTCAACTTGTTTTGGCAATGTTGGCACAATAGATCTAATGCAGTCCCTTGTTAAATAACTTTTACCTTCGATGGTACAATATTTATCTTCATTTATCATAATATTCTGCTTATATTTCTTGTTAATTTTTCTTTTTCTACAATTCCGGTTAAAACGTCTGCACAATCCTTGTATTTGTTAGCTGAATAAATTCTTTTAAACATTGAAATATGCTGATAAAATTCTTTAAATCTTATCTTCCAATCTTCAGGCATATAGATAAATTTATTTACCGTCGCCGAATTTGTTAGTATCCTACTCTCTTTATTTAAAGACTGGTGAAACCATGTTATTGAGCAGTTTTTTGCAAGTTTTTCTACCTGTCTGGCAAATCCACGTCCTCCGTTATTGCTTTCAATAGTCGCTGTTCTTGTATTATTTCTAATTAATAAATTGGCTGTTGCCGGTTCTGTTATTTCCATTGGTTCTTGAGTATATAGTATATCAGTTACATAAATATTTTCTCCTGAAATATCGTAACATATTGAGCATAAATAGTCTGTGCCTTCGTCTGCTGTATCTGTGTAATTGCCTTTTTTGGTTACATTCTCAATTTTAGAATAAGTCTTAAACTCATCGTATAGTTGTCCTTCCTTGCTTTGTGGATTGCCTTGATATAAACATTCAAATCTATTAATATCTAATGCTTTGGCTTCGTATAGTGAATTAAGATTATGTTTATTATCCCATAACGCCTCCCCTTTAATTCGACTGTCTAAGTCCGTTGTTTCATTTTCTTTTATTGCTTGAAAATTAATTTTAATCCATGAATTTAAGGGTATATTTTCAATTTCAGATAATGATTTTATTTCAATTATTTGCTCTATCTTTGACAATCTCCCTATTAAGTCATCTTCGTGCCAACGTGTAAAAACAATTAGCTGTTGGCTCTCATTATGAAGCCTGGTTTTAACTACATTAACGTACCAGTCCCATGCACTTTCACGAATTACAGGGCTATTTGCTTCTGCAAAATCTTTATAAATATCATCCAAAATCATTATATCAACGGGGTGTCCTGTTAATCCCCCTCCTCTGCCGACTGATTTTAATATTCCTGTTGAATTTATGATCTCGAACTCGTCTGCATTTCTTAACCAATTTTCTGTATTGACTACTCTTTTGCTGTTTATTTTGGTTTTAGGATAAATACTTTCATATTCAACTGTGTCAATATATCTTTGAATTTGTCTATTAAAACTCCTTGCAAGTGTTGCTGAATAACTTGCAATAACTATCTTTAAGTTAGGATTTAATCCGAATAATTTACATGGTAATATTTTTGTTGCTCCCTCTGTCTTCCCATGCTGTGGGGGTACTGTTACGATTAGTTTTTTAATTTTGCCTTCTGAAAATAACTGAAGTATTTTATAATAATTATAATGAAAATTAGTTATTTCAAATTCAGGAACTAAAACAGTTGCCAAGTCTATTAAATTACGTCTTGCAAGTTCATATAATGCTTTGTTACAATTTAATTTTTGCATTTGTCTAAGCCCGGATGTCCTTCAATTAGTTACGTCTTTTTTGCATTAGCAATTTCTCTTAACGCTGAATCTGATAATTTTGAATAATCAATTTCTTCTTTTGGCATCAAATCCTTCCCGTCTGCTCCTGTGAGTTCAGACCTATCTTTCCACCCCATGTTTTTAAGTGCAAATATTGATCCTGTCGGGGTTCTGTCTTGTAATAATTCCTCGTAGTTCATTTCAATTCTTAATCTGGCTGTTTTTATAATGTCAGTAAACTCAATTTTATTTTCATAATCTAATAATGATTGTCTGCTTACAAATCCTAAATAATAAGCAAGTCCACAAATAGTTAATACCTCTACTTCAACATTACCTCCGGCAGTTACGTAAGTTCTTTTATTTGCTCCACCGTTAAAATATTCATCAACTTTTTTTTGAAGCTCTTCAGGTGTTGAAAATTTTGCAGGTCTTCCCCCGTTATTTCCTATTGCGTTTTGATTTCCTTTTTTTGCTCCCATGGCTTTAATTTTTAGGATTAAGTATTATTTCTGATACTTTATTTTTCTTTAAGGTCTTTATTAATTTTATCAAAATTCTCAAATACTAACTTTTTTGTATTTTCCAAAATTCCTATAATTTCTATATTTGTGAAATCAGTATTTTTAATTTTGGTTTTAATTTGTTTGTCTTCGTTCTCGGTTATTACTATTATTAATTTTCTATTCATAAAATTTCTTTTTTGCAAATATAGTTAATTTTTTTTAATAATTTTTTACGTTTTGAAAAAGGTATATCCTGTAATATTTCAGCTTTTATTTTGTCTATATTTTCTTCAAATTCTTTTAAGAATGCTTCTTTAAGGGTTTTGGTTACTGGATATATTTTAGTTAAATTCATACCGCAAATATAGTTATTTTTTTTACAATTTGTACTTTTGTCCCCACTTTTTTAAATCAGTGAGCTTTTTTAACAAGCGTTTTTTATAATAATTTTGATTGAAAATTAGGGGTTTATAGTTCATTAAATAATTTTTCTAATCTTTGTATTTCCTTTTCTACTTTTCCCAAGAATTCGCAACCAATATTTATTAGGTCGCTTTTTTGTTCCTCAAAAAAATTATTATCAAGTCCGAAATTTTCCTGATTTTTTATTGATTCGGTGTGATTTTCCCATTGTTTTTTTAACTCTATTGTTGCTTTTAATATGTCAAGGATGTCATTTCCTTGCTGTAATTTTTCTTTTTCCATGTTATAAATCTTTTGTTATAAAAAATATTAAATCTTTATTTATATGACTTACGAGTAAATCAACAATCTGTTCTTTTCCGTAAGTCTTTTTATGCAGTTCTTTGATTATTTGCTCTAATTCCTCTTTGTAAGAGGTTTTTTCTGAGCTATCAGGATATTGTTCTAACTCTACAATCCTATTATTTAGGATTTTTTTTAATATTTGTGTTTGTCTTTCTGTCATAATATTTTATCAATTACCCAAATTTTTTTAATTTTTTTATTGCACAATAATAATCCATCTTTACCTGTTGGACATTTTAATTTTGATAAATTAAATGCACATTGTTCACATTCAGGAACGTCTTTTTTAATTTCTTTTAATTTTAGTTCAACTGTTATTTTCATCTGTTTTTTGCTTTAATTATTTCAATTTCTGTTTGATATTTCATAAATTCCTGATAACCTGTTTTTGTTGCTTGTTTTTTTACAAAGTTAGTTAATTTGTTGAATAACATTTCATAATATTTAGGCTGATCCGCAAAAGTTATATGACATTCCCGGCATATTGGTATCTGATTAGCCATTGAATTAATAAACTTGTTTGTAGATCCTCCCATACCTCTTAAAATGATATGATTTGTATCTACAATAATACGCTGTTCACAAACAGGACAAAGTATTTTGTCCTGTTCTGAAATATCGTAATATTTTAAGTAGTCTTTTGCGTTCATTTTAAATTATCATTTACAAATTTAATTATTCATGTATGGTAACACTGTCTAACCTTTCCATTGATACCATTTTGTTACAATAATTACAATGCCTATAACCTGGTTCTCTGTCAGGTTTTTCACATTGACAAAATTCTGTAACTATTTCAAAATAATCATTTTTTATATTTAAACAATTACACTCTTTGGTTGCTATTGTACAAGTAGTACAGCATATTAAATTTTTTATCATTTACAAATTTAACTAAAGAAATCAATATTCCAAAAATAATTGAGAATAAAATTATTTATGTTACTAATCATCAGTTCTAATAGTATTGCCTTTTATCCATCCACTTGTAACACATCCTGTAACTGTGTCTCCATTTGGCGCAACTGCTTTGAATTTAGTTATAAAAACATCATCTTTTGAACCTTTAAACAATCCATATCCACCAACTGAAATTGGCTTATATCCATTGTGTTTTAATGTTTTTTTTGCTCCACTTTCATCTGTACAAGAATTAATAAATATAGCTAATATTATAAAAGCTATATAATTTTTTATTTTTTTCATCTTAAATCTTTTTACATATTAATATAAAATTTTCCTTCATTCTCATAAACGTCTCTCCATCTACCAATCACTTCGTTGTTTATTACCCAATTTCTAAACAAGGTTAATCCTTCAACTTTGCCTATATTTGTTTCTGAACCAATTACTATTCTGTTTTTTTCCTTATTAGAAAGTAATTTTTTATTCTCAGTTTGAAATTTTTGTCCTCTGCTCATCTTAAATCTTTTTTACGATAAATACTAATACTTTCACTTAAAGGATATTTTTTGTTCTCATAACTATTAATCAAAAAATCAATAGTTTTTAAAATTGGTTTGCCTTTGTAGGTTTTGGCTGTTTTATCATGGATATACCACCATCCGTTATACCTACCGCCGCCTAAAACAAAGATAGTGTCGCCTATATGAATATCATATCTAACTAATAAGTCCCGGCTAATTCCACAAATGCGTTTGTTAAAAAGATATTCAGATGTATCTATTAACGTACCATCTGAAGTATGCCAGTATCTTTGATGTTTTGAACTATCATAGTATCCTTTGTTACATTGTTCTTCACAAGCGTTGTAAATCGTTCCTTTAACGTCTAAATGTTTATCTATAACTTGGAACTTTGAGATGGTTACAGGTTGTAACTGGGTTGTTTTGGGCTGCTTTAATTCTATCATTAAAACAACTAATACGCATATTAATATTGCAATTAGTGAGAAAAATAAGGTATTTTGCAACATTTTACTGTATCGTGCTATTTTCATAAACTAATTTATAAATTATTTATTTGACTTTCAGCCCAAACTTTGAAAGCGTTGAATTTTTCAATAATAACCTTTTGACAACTCTTTGCATTATCGGTTTTAAGGTTAAATTCAACCAAGTTAAAAGAGTTTACCCATATAGTTAATTTTTGTTTATCTGGGGCTTTGTCTGCTTTTTCTTTGGCTTGTTTCTCGGCTTTTGCCTTTGCTTCAGCTTCCTGTTTTGCTTTCAATTCAGCATCTTTTTTAGCTTTCAATTCGGCTTGTATTTTCTCTCTTTCAATGCGTTCTTTGTCTGCTTTTGCTTTCAATTCGGCTTGTATTTTAGTTTGTTTTTCTGCTTCAATTTTTGCTTTTGCTTCAGCATCGGATTTTTGTTTTGCAAGTATATCGGCTTGTTTTTTGCGTTCTGCTTCAATTTCTTTTTCTTTGGCTTCCTTTTCTTTTTGCAGTCTTAAATTATCCTGTTTGATTTTTTCCTGTTCTGCTTCATATTGTTTTTTGGCAGTTGTAATTTGTTCTAAAATAGAAGTCCAGTTGTCATCTGATATTTCACCAAAATTAACATTTTTATAATCTGAATGTAAAAAACTCCAGTCATTCAAAATGCTTTCTTTGCGGTCATTATGAAGTTTTGATATTCTTTCTGCTTCAAGTTTTTCAGCTTCTAATCTTTTTTGTTCTGCAATTTCATCATTGTATTTTTTTTCAATACCTGAAAGAAAAATTGTAAACATTTCATCGGACATATTTTCAAATTCAGTCATTTCAATTTCTGAATTGAATTTTTGAACCTGAGTAATTCTTTGAAGCGTTTTTAATTCCTTTTGTTCTGACTCGTATCTTTTTACGTAATCAGCTTTATAACGTGCCGAATCCTGAATATCCTTTAATAATATTTGCATGGTTTGTTTTGATTTTAACCATAATTTATCCTCAAGGTCATACTCTCTTTTTAATTGCCCAACTTCTTCGCGTTTGCAATCAAATATTTTTTCAAACTCAAGTCTGGTATCTTTTGCATTTTTATAATAAGTTTCAGCAAGTCTTATGCTTGTTTTGTCATCAATGCCTTTTATTTCTATTGCTTCAACTTGTTTTTTCCATTCAGATGTTTTGGTAAAAATCTGATTCAATACGTTATTAACTTCCTGTTGTTTTTCAGGTTTTACTTGTTTTGCTAACTCGCTTACTTCCGGTGGAAGTATTATTACTAAATTTTCATTCATAAAATTATTTTTTAAATTTCTGCTAAATTAATACTTTGTTTTTTATTTGTTTATGTTGTTTAACATAGTTTGGTTATTAAAAACATTTAGTTTGTTTTTTATTCTCAATAACATTTCTAATATTTTTACAAGCTGTTTCAAAATAACTATCTTTTAACTCAATGCCTATTCCTTTACGATTATTTTGGACTGCTTTATAAACTTCACTTCCAATGCCTAAAAATGGAGTAAATACAACTTCACCTTCATTCGAATAAAGATTAACAAGCCTATGAATTACTTCGAGCTGTAAAGGTGCAATATGCTTTTCATCTCCCATATCTTTGCCCTCTCTATTATTTAAAACATCAGTACGTTCAATATTAAACCAAACAGGAGATGCCCACTTTTGCCAAGTTTCTAAAGGAAAATTTTGACGTGTTAAATTTGTGATAGGCTCCCAATTTTCCTCGTTATTTTCCCATTTTCTAAAAATAGTAATATATTCAGCCATTCCCATTCCTGAATAACTACTATCTTTTGTTACTTGATTATAAAGCAATCTTTGTGTTTTGGTTCGGTACATTTCAAATACAGGATCTGTCCAAATGGTAATTTTTGAATGTAATTTGAATTTATTATTCATAATACATTGAGTATGTTGATTTGTAAAATCATACATTCCTGTATATCCTGAACTGTTTTTATATACTCCTAAGTCTTTAGTGTGGCAACACATTAACCTACCGGGCTTTAA